>Ga0209385_1000077_pt1 | contig 34402 bp, 29 predicted proteins | sample NGEPerB_FD_184506 | JGI IMG/M metagenome (GOLD analysis project Ga0209385, IMG submission 184506) | Arctic peat soil microbial communities from the Barrow Environmental Observatory site, Barrow, Alaska, USA - NGEE PermafrostAB12-B... | ecosystem: Environmental > Terrestrial > Soil > Wetlands >... | reverse complement strand
GTGTCGGTGTCGCCAGCCCGTCCATTGCGGCGCTCGAGGTGAAGGGGGTTCGTAAGACCTTCGAAGCAGAGATTGCTCCCGTGCGCGCGCTGCGCGGGGTGGATCTCAAGGTGGAGCGCGGCACGTTCCTTGCGCTCATGGGTCCGTCGGGATGCGGCAAGTCGACGTTGCTCAATCTCATCGCTGGACTCGAAGAGCCTGACGAGGGGACGATCCTCGTCGCTGGCGAACCGATGACCGGGGGGACCGAGGACGATCACGCCCTCATTCGACGCCGTCACATTGGCATCGTGTTCCAGTTCTTCAATCTGCTCGAGGGCATGACCGTGCTCGAGAACGTGGCACTGCCGGCGATCATCGCCGGCAGGAACCGCAAGGGCGCCGAGACGCGGGCACGCGATCTCCTGGACCTACTGGGAATCGCTGACAAGGCGTCCGAGATGCCCGGAGTACTTTCGGGCGGACAGCGCCAACGCCTCGCGATCGCGAGGGCTCTCGCGAACGAGCCCACGTTGCTGTTGGCAGACGAGCCCACCGGGGCACTCGACTCGTCGGGTGGTCAGGAGGTCATTGAGTTGATGAGCCGCTTGCACACGGCGGGTCAGACCATCATCTTGGTCACCCACGACGCGAGCGTCGCCGCGGCGGCGGACACCGTACTCACGATGCGCGACGGACGGATCCTCGACAGTGACGAAGGTGCCGAGGGCGCCGAACCGGTGACCACCATCGGCTCGCTCTAGAGCGAGTGAGTTCATCGTGACTACCAGCAACGCCTCGCTCGTGGCCGAAACCGTTTCGCGCCCCAACGACACGCGGTGGTCGCTGTCGGCGGTGGCGGTCGCGGTTCTGGCGGTCGGCGCGTTGGTACTCGCGTACTTTTCCAAGTCAAACGTCGTCCACAGTTCGCTCTGGACGGCGTCGGCGCTCGTGATCGCGTGTTGGGCCCTCGCGGCGGTCGCCGTCCTTTCTCGCACGCCGAGAGTCGGTTGGCTCGTCGCCCTCGGCGCCTTGTGCGCGGCCGCCGCCACCGCGGCGTCTCGAATGGGCGACTCCGACGGACACGGTATCCACGGCCCGTCGCGTGTGATCGTCGCCATCGCGGCACCACTCGCAATGGCGGTGTCGGTGCACGTGCTGCTGTCGCTGCCCGACGGTCTGCTCGGCATGCGTCCTCGCCGCGCCACGGCCCTCGTGTGGTACGTCGCCGCGCTCACCATCGGGATTTACGTCGCGTGCACCGCACGCCTCGTGTCGCCGTGGCTCGCGGCGATCGGGTGGCTCGTGGCGATCGCCAGCACCCTGCCCGCCATTTACTCGCGCTACGTGCACGCGTCCGCAGCGGGACGCCAGCGCGTGCAGTGTCTCACCGGCGCCGCGGTCCTCGCCGCCATTGTGGTGGTCGCGACGTCGACCCTGCACCTCGTCGTCGCGTGGCCCGCACATCTCGCGGTCACGTTGATCGCGGTGACGGCACTCTTGCCGTTGGGACTCGTGTTGGGTACTCGAAGTTTCGCCTCGCACGCCGACCGCGTACTCGTGCAACTCTTGACCATGCTCGGAATGACCGTGGTCGTCGCCGTGGCGTACCTCATCGCGATACGCGGGTTCGGCAAGGTCCCGACGACCAGCGCGAGCCGTGAAGTGCTCTGGTGGTCAATGACGGCCGCGCTGGGCGCAGCGATCGTCTACCTGACGTTGCGAAATCGTTTCGTTCGCCTGTCGACCGGTTTCACCTATGGTGCTCGCGAAGCTCCGGACGAGGTGGTGCGCACCTTCGGAAGTCGTCTCACGCGCGCGATTCCGATGGATGAGCTCTTACTGCAACTCGTCGAGTCGCTTCGCAAGACCCTGACGCTCGCCTCGGCGGAGATCTACACCGGTTCGGGGGAGATCCTCGACCTGATCGTCTCGGTGCCCGACATGGGCAAACGTTCGCTGCGCGTGTCGGGTGATGAACGATCGGTCGTCGCGCGAGCCGGCGTCTCAGGCAACGCCTGGGCGTCGGTCTGGATACCGTCATTCTTCAATGACCGCACCGTCGGTCCGATGCGCGTCGCGCCGATCAGTCACGGCGGTGAGCTGCTCGGGATCATCGTGGTGACGCGTGTTGAAGGAGCCGTTGCGTTTCGTGAAGAGGACGACCGCGTGCTCACTGAGTTGGCACGTCAGGTCGGTCTGGCGCTGCACAACGCCCAGTTGGACACGGCACTGCAGAGTTCGCTGGACGAACTGCGCCGCCAAGCCGATGAACTTCGCGCTTCGAGAGCGCGCGTGGTGGCGAGCGGCGACGCCGAGCGTCGTCGGGTCGAGCGAAACCTCCACGACGGTGCCCAACAACATCTGGTCGCGCTCGCCGTGAATCTTCGACTCGTGAAGGACGTCGTCACTGACGACCCCGACGCCGCGGTCGAGATGCTCGACGAACTCGGTCAGGCTGTCCAAGAGACGATTCGTGAGTTGCGCGAGTTGGCGCACGGAATCTATCCACCGTTGCTCGTCGACAGTGGGCTCTCGGAGGCGTTGCGCGCGGTCGCGAACCGCAGTCCGCTCGACATTGAATTGACGACCGAGGGCATTGGCCGCTACGGCGGTGACGTCGAGGCGGCCGTCTACTTTTGCTGCCTCGAGGCGCTGCAGAACGCCGGCAAGCACGCCACGCAAGCGCACGTGTGCGTGCGGATCTGGGAGGAGTCGGGCGGTCTGCTGTTCGAAGTAAGTGACGACGGTCCCGGTTTCGACATTCGCATGGCCAAACGTGGACACGGCTACGTCAACATGATGGACCGACTGGGCGCCATCGGCGGCGCAGTTCGTTGGGAGTCCCAGATCGGCGAGGGCACCACGATCCGCGGCTCCCTGCCGCTCAACTGAGTCGAACGACTAACTCGCGAAACCTTCGAGGTCACGTTCGTCCCAGAGTCGGCGAAGGACCTTGGCACCGAGTTGCTCCTTGTGGACGTAGGCTCGAGCGCCACTCGTCGCCGCGTCGGGCGGAAGGTCGCTTACGTCGTACGTCGAGCAGAGGATGACGACCGTTTCGGGGAGTTCGGCCATTATCCGTCGCGTTGCCTCGATGCCGCCCATGTCGGGCATATTGATGTCCATCAACACCAGATCGGGATGCTTCTCGCTCACGAGCGTGATGGCCTCGAGGCCGTTGGCCGCTTCACCCACCAACTCGAATCCCTCGGTGCGGCGCAGCACTGCGCGCGCCGCCATACGAAAGGGTGCTTGGTCGTCGACAATGACGACGGATAGGGAGGCGTCCATGGTGACCATTATTTCACGCGAACGATGGGCGCAGTAGTGAGGTGCCACCCGACGGCGTGGTGTGGCTAGCCTCCCGACTGCGCTCCAAGGTAGACGAGGACTGCCTTGACCCTGCGGTTGAGGTCATGTTCTTCGGAGAGTCCCAGCTTCGAGAAGATGGCGTTGGAATGCTTCTCGACCGCGCGTTCCGAAACGCCCAGGCTCTTCGCGATCGCGCTATTGGACTTTCCTTCGGCCATCTCGCCCAGGATCTCGGCCTCACGCGGCGTCAACCATTCGAGGTCGGATTTGGGACGTTTGGTGCGCGCGCGAACCAACTCATCGACGACGAGGGGATCGATGACCGAACCACCCGACGCGACCGTCTGGATCGCGCGTGAGAGTTCATTCGCACCGGCCACCCGCTCTTTGAGCAGATACGCGCGGCCCGCCGAACCTTCCTCAAGCAGGGCCATTGCGTACGCCGGCGCCGTGTACTGACTCAGCACGACGACTCCGACCGACGGGTGATGCTGACGTAGCCACGCCGCCGCTTGGATGCCCTCGTCGGTGCCCGTTGGCGGCATTCGAATGTCGGTGACCACGACGTCGGGCACGCTGGCGGTGATGAGTGCCAGCAGCTCTGGAAGATCCGTGGCGACACCCGCCAACTCGAGATCGCCGTCGCCCTCGATCAGTCGGGACAGTCCTTCGCGAAGAAGCGTGTTGTCTTCTGCCAAGACCACCCGGATTGCCCGCATAGAACGGTGAGCGTATCACCGGACCTGTTTCGGCAAACTCGGTTGGTGGTGGCGCGCGGTGAATGACGTCACACCGCGAAGCGATACTGATCGGGTGACCACGGCCGTCCAAGAGCGCACGTCGACCTCGACGACGAGCACCACCACCCAGGCTTACGCCTATGCAATCGACCCCACGCCCGAGCAGGCCAACCTGCTGCGCAGCCACATCGGCGGCTCGCGCTTCACGTACAACACTCTGCTCAGCCTCGTGAAGACCAACTGGGACGAGAACCGCCAGAAGAAGGTGCCCAAGGAGGAATACCTTGGCACCAGTCACTTCGACCTCCTCTACCTCTGGGCGTCGAAGCGCGACGAACTGGCGCCGTGGTGGAGTGAGAACGGTTCCTCGACCTACAACGATGCCACCCAGCGCCTGAGCCGGGCCTTCGCCAATTGGCGCAAGGGTCAGGCCAAGTTCCCTGCCTTCAAGTGCCGCGACCAGGGTGGCTCAGTGCGGTTCACGAACCAGGCGATCAGCCTCACCGACTCCCACCACGTACGCGTTTCTCGCATCGGGGAGCTCAAGACCTACGAGTCCACCCGCAAGCTCTACCGCCATCTCGATCGGGGGAAGGCAAAGATCATGGCTGCAACAATCACGGAGCGTCGGGGTCGGTGGACCATCTCTTTCACCGTCGAAGTGCAACGCGTGGCGCCGCCGACCCGGGCTCCCGAGAAGATCATCGGCATTGACCTCGGGCTCGCCACCCTCTGCACCGGAGTCGCTCCCAACGGCGAGCACGTGCTCGACATCGCCAATCCCCGGCACCTCGTGAGGTCCGAGGAGAAGATGGCACACGCCCAGCACATCGCCGCTCGGCGCCAAGGCCCATCTACCCGGCTGGGTAAGAGAGTCGCCCCGTCCAACCGGTGGAAGCGTGCCAACGCTCGCGTCCAGAAGGTCCACGCGAGCGTCGCCAACTCGCGCAAGAACCTGATTCACGAGACGACCTCCCGCCTCGCGAAGAACTACGACCTCATCGTCGTGGAGGACCTGAACGTGGCCGGGATGCTGAAGAACCACTCCCTCGCCAAACACATCGCCGACGCGAGCTGGGGTGAGTTCGTTCGTCAGCTTGAGTACAAGACCACGTGGTACGGCTCGACACTCGTGAAGGCCGGGCGCTTCTACGCATCATCAAAAACCTGCAGTCAGTGCCAGACAGTGAAAGCCAAGCTGTCCCTTGACGAACGGGTGTTTCACTGTGGGGCCTGTGGCCTCAGCATCGACCGCGACGTGGACGCGGCCATCAACCTGGCCCGACAAGGCCTGGCGGGGACAAGCTCCGTTACTGGACGTGGAGGGGAGGTAAGACCGGGTCAGCAGAACATCGCAGACCAGGCTCACCCCGTCGAGGCGTCAACCGAAACGCCGACTTTGGTCGGCGCGTAGGAGATACTTCGAACGAACCCGGGATGGCGCTTATTTACCGCGCGCCATCACCAACCGAGTTTGCCGAAGGAGCACCGGACTTTTCGCGAGACCGGTTCTCGATCTGATGTCGGTGGACGCGGTTCACTCGGTTGAGCGACAGCGTGACGGCCCCTCCTTCGAAGGCTCCGGACGCGGCGTGTCGCACGCCTGACTCGGTCCCCTGGATTCGAGAGTGAAGAGGCGGTGAGGTGCTGACGTGAAGCGACGTGTTCTTCGTTCTCCGCGAGACGACCGAACGGCAATGATCGAGGGCGCGCTGAGCGTGAGGGATTCACGTCAGATCAGCGGGAGGTCGTACCTATGCTTAAGTCAAAGAAGAGGGCTCGATTCGTGACTATTTCCATCGTATTAGTCATATAATTCGAGCGAGGAAATTCCACGGTGAGCGAAAGTGTCACCACGACGAACAATAAGGAGATTGAAGTGGCTGATTGGGGATTTGAAACACGTCAAATTCACGCCGGGACCCAGGCCGATCCGGCGACGGGTGCGAGGGCCGTGCCGATCTACCAGACGACGAGTTACGTCTTTCGCGACACCGACCACGCGGCGGCGCTCTTCGGACTTTCCGAACTCGGCAATATCTACACGCGAATCATGAACCCCACCCAGAACGTCTTCGAGGAGCGGATGGCTTCGCTCGAGGGCGGCGTCGCGGCGTTGGCCGTCTCGTCAGGTCAGGCGGCCGAGACCATTGCCTTGTTGAATCTCGCGGAGAATGGCGGCCACGTCGTTTCGTCGGCTTCGCTCTACGGCGGGACATACAACCTCTTTCACTACACGCTGCCGAAGTTGGGCATCGAGACGACATTCGTGGACGATCCCGACGATCTGAACGCCTGGGCCGCCGCCGTGCGTCCCAACACGAAGGCCTTCTACGGCGAAACCTTGGGCAATCCCAAGGGTGACGTGTTGGATTTCGAGGGCGTGTCCACCGTCGCCCACGACCACAAGATCCCATTGGTCGTAGACAACACCCTCGCCTCGCCGTACCTGACGCGCCCGCTCGAGCACGGCGCGGACATCGTCGTTCACTCGGCGACCAAGTTCATCGGCGGTCACGGTACGTCCATCGGCGGGGTCATCGTCGACGGTGGCACGTTTGACTACGAGGGAAGTGGTCGGTTCCCGAACTTCACCGAGCCTGATCCCAGTTACCACGGCCTCGTCTTCGGTCAACTCCCTGCGCCACTCTTCGCGGCCCGGTTCGTCCTCAAGGCGCGCCTGCAGTATCTGCGCGACATCGGCGCCGCGATCGCACCGCTCAATTCGTTCCTGTTCATCCAGGGCCTCGAGACACTCAGTCTGCGGATGGAGCGCCACGTCACCAACGCGACGGCCGTTGCCAAGTGGCTCGAAGCGCGCGACGACGTGAGCTGGGTCAACTATCCCGGTCTCGTCTCGAGTCCCTGGCACGATCGCCAGCTGCACTACCTGCCCAAGGGTGGAGGATCGATTCTCTCCTTTGGCATCAACGGTGGCGTCGAGTCCGGCAAGCGTTTCATCGAAGGACTCGAACTGTTCAGTCACCTCGCCAACGTCGGCGACGCCAAGAGCCTGGCGATCCACCCGGCGTCAACGACACACTCGCAGTTGAGCGAATCCGAGCAGACCTCGACCGGCGTCAGCCCCGACCTCGTGCGACTGTCCATTGGCATCGAGACCATCGAGGACATACTGGCGGACCTCGACGGAGGTTTCCGCGCGGCCAAGGGCGCATGACCTCATGGTCGCCCGGGTTCTGGCGCCCGGGTGACGACCCTGGAGATCGTCGATTCGTCACTCTGAAGGGAGAGCGTGGCGAGGGCTTCGTCTTCGAGGGAGGAGACGCTCTCGACGAGGTGACCGTCGCGTACGAAACCTGGGGGAGACTCAATGACGACGCCTCGAACGCGGTCCTCGTCCTGCACGCGCTCACGGGTGACTCGCACGCCGCGGGCCCCGTCAAGCCCGGACACCGCACGCCGGGTTGGTGGGAAGGCATCATCGGTCCGGGACGCGCACTCGACACGGACGAGCTTTTCGTCGTCTGTCCGAACGTCCTCGGCGGGGCTCAGGGCACCACCGGGCCGTCGTCCCTTGACGCGCAAGGTCAGCACCTCGGTTCACGCTTTCCAGTGATCACGATTCGTGACCAGGTCGACGTCGAAGTCGCCTTCAGCGAGTACCTGGGGATCGACGAGTGGTGCGCGGTCGTGGGTGGATCCATGGGGGGGATGCGAGCGCTCGAATGGGCCGTCGGGCACCAATCGAAGGTGCGCCACTGCGTCGTCATCGCCGTCGGCGCGGCCGCCACTGCGGACCAGATCGCCCTGTGTTCGTTGCAGATCCGAGCGATCCGCGTCGACCCGAACTTCTGCGGTGGCGACTACTACGCCTCGGGCCGGGTCCCCTTCGAAGGCTTGGCGATCGCTCGCGGACTCGGCCAGTTCAGCTACCGCACCGGTGGCGAGTTCGAGAGCCGATTCGGTCGTACGCCCCAAGGCGACGGCGACGTGCTGCGAACCGGTCGCTACGCCATTGAGTCGTACCTTGGCTACCACGGCCACAAACTTGCGGCGCGGTTCGATCCGAACAGCTACATCGTCTTAAGCGAGGCGATGAATCATCACGACGTCGGTCGCGGTCGCGGTGGCGTCGCCGAGGCGCTCGGTGGTGTGTCGATACCGGTCACGGTGGCTGGCGTCGCCTCGGATCGGCTCTATCCACTGGCTCAGCAAGAACAGTTGGTCGAACTCCTCCCGAACGCTGAACCGCTGACGGTGATCTCCTCTGACGCCGGACACGACGGCTTCTTGCTCGAAGTCGAGCAAATCGACGCGGTGCTTCGATCGGCGCTCCACCGCTGAGCAAAGAGCCGGTCGGAGTATGCTTCGCCCAGACCCGGATTACTGGGTCGAGCAACGCGAGATCTAGCCCCCGTTGAGCGTCGACGTGTCCTTAGGAGATCGACGGTGCCACAGCGCGACACAGCGAACGAGTCCACCGCCAACAAACGGATGGGGTCATATGCCGACTGACCGGTTGACGACGATCTTCGAGCTTCTCGCTCGACATGAACGCACGGGAGCCGAAGGGGGAGCGCTGTGCTCGGTCGCGGCGGACCTCACCGACCTCTCCGGAGCGGGTATCGTGCTCGGTTCCGCCGGGCGCACGATGACGACCTTCTGTACGAGCAACAACGCCGCGCAGTCATTGATGGATATCGAGACCATGCTGGGCGAGGGTCCGGGCGTGGACGCGTGCTCGTCCGAGGGATCGGTCGACGAGGTGAACCTGCCAACGGCGCACAAGGCGCGTTGGTTGGCCTACACGCCGCTCGCGGTGTCGGCGGGGGCGGGGGCGGTCTTTGGCTTCCCGGTGCGCATCGGCGCGGTTCGTCTCGGTGCGCTCAGCCTGTTCCGTAACGAACCGGGCACGCTGACCGAGACCCAGTCCTCTGACGCGTACTTGATGTCGTCGGTCATCGCCCGCGCGATCCTTTCTTTCCAAGCCGGCGCGTTGCCCGGCACGCTCGCTGCGGAGTTGGAGCGTGAAGCGACCTTCGACTTCTCGGTCCACCAGGCTGCGGGCATGGTCGCGGTTCAGGGTTCGATGTCGGTGGGTGACGCGTTGGTCGCCCTGCGCGCGCACGCCTTCGCGATCGGCGTCCCACTGGCCCAGCTCGCCATTTCGATTGTTGTACGAGATATATACTTTGACCCGAACAGCGATACGTGGCGGGACGACCTAGGGTCAGAATCGTGATCATGCGAGTATAATCGCGCAAATCAGTTGCGCCCGCGCTTGGTGTTCGTCGCTGGCTGGCGCCCCGGGAGGAAGGAATCTGATGGCCCGAGAATCGCTCCTGATCGCCACGATCGTCGAGCTCGCCGACAATCTGGTGGACGACTTTGACGTGATTGACGTGCTCACCGTGCTGAGTCGTCGGTGCGTCGACGCCATCGACGTCGACGCCGTCGGCGTCATGCTCGCCTCTCCGGGTGGAGAATTGCAGTTCGTCGCCTCGTCGAGCGAATCGATGCGGATCCTCGAGCTCTTTCAGATTCAGGTCGATGAGGGTCCGTGCGTCGACTGCTTCCGCGACGGCGTGGCCATCGTGAACCGGGACCTCGCTGATTCCTATGACCAGTGGCCGGTCTTTGCTCCTCGGGCGATCGCGCACGGTTTCCATTCCGTGCACTCACTTCCCATGCGCCTTCGGGGGCGAACGATCGGTGCGCTCAACCTCTTTCGATCGAAACTTGGACTCTTGGACAAGGAAGACGTCGCGTTGGCCCAGGGCCTGGCCGATGTGGCGACCATCGCGATCCTCCAACATCGAACGTCACTCGACGCCAAGGTGTTGAACGACCAGTTGAGTTACGCCCTCAACAGTCGGATCATCATTGAACAGGCCAAAGGTATGGTGAGCCAGGCGACGAGGAGCGACATGGACGACGCCTTCAGTCGCTTGCGCACGCACGCACGAAATCACAATCTCGGACTGACCGAGGTCGCCAACATGGTTGTCTCCAACGCCCTCGCGGCGACCGACCTGGACTCATGACTTACCCTTCTCTTGCGCTGGTGATTTTCTTCACGTAGACGTGGCGACATGGCTGGGAGAGTTTTCGCGGGCGTGGCACGAACGTGAAAGCACGGTTGAACGCGGAAGTCCATGTTCTCGCAGTTGTCACGCGATTCCCGGTTGAGAATTCCTGAGCGGTGGTACTGTCGAATCAGGACGTCCGGACCCCGCTTCCTTGCCACCTCTCAACTCGTCAGGTGTGTAAGTAGAAGGAGTGTCATGGGTCTACCCGGAATGGTTCTCAGCGCTATTTCTGTTGCCGTCGGTGCGATTATGTACTGGGCGGTCACGTATCAGGGGCATGGATTTCGCCTCTCCACCGTTGGCGTCATCCTCATGATCGTCGGCGCGGCCGGTTTCGTCGTCTCATCGATCGTCTTTGGCGTATCGCGCGGATCCGTTGGTTCAAGTCGTCACTCGTTGGACCGACAGGTGGTCGACCCCGATGGTCGCTCCAGTTCGGTCCACGAGGAAACTAAGTAGTCACGTTCGAGACCGTCGTGCGCTCAAGCGGCGCGACGAAGAGTTACAACGGCGGCGAGAACAAATAGATCGAGAAAGGTCACGTATGTACATCGGAGGCGGAGCAATCGTCATCATCTTGCTCGTCATCCGCCGATGACGACCGGGCGCCAATTGACGCGAATGACGCCAAGACCACCTCGTGCAACGCCGGCGAGGCGCTGGGTGACGGAAGGTTCAGTGCCGCGGGTCGCGACGAACAGATGATGGACAATCCGAAACGGGCCGGTCAGAAGGTCAATGATGCATTCAAGGATTAGGGAGAATCGAGCAGGTTCGACCCAACAAAGCCGTCCGTCGACAGGGATGTCTCCCCCGATGGTCCCTGTCGACGGCGATTACCCCTTTGCGTCGACCGCGGGCGTCAACGTCAATGAATTCAAGGGCGCCGCCACGAGCGAACTCGCTCCCGGCGGCCGGCGCCGGCGGATTCAAACCCGTCACGCCAGCAATTGTTATTGTGTCTAACTTCTGGAGGAGGCAACGTGAAACGAGTTGAACCCCTGGCGCCACTCGACGCACGACGAATGAAGCTGATGGCGCTGTCCGGCCAGATTCGCGCAACGTACCAAAGCGATCGAGGGGTCCCGATGCGCCTCACGGTTCCCCAAGGCCCCCGCTCGGAGTCCTTGTCGCCAATCGCGAACGTCCCCCTAACTAAAGAGACTGACGGTGTCGCGACCGAAGAGTGAGGAATTGTCGAAATCGTCAGCCTTCGTGGTGGCGCCGCGCCAGCCCTCGACGAGGACCCTCGGTCGTCGCGCGGTTGGGAACGTCGGCTCAGCTCGAGAATTAGTCTTCCGTTGACGGTTCTCGTAGCGACTCGTGGTGCGCCACCGAGTCGTGTTCTCGATTAATCAACTCGTCATCCTCGGACTTTTCGATCTTGACGAGGAGGTCGTCGGCGTGCGGCGAGGATCGAATGAGTTCATCCAGTTTCAGTTGAAGGGCGATCTGTTGACGACTCTGGGTGTGCTGAATGACGAACAGCATCACCAGCGTGATCGAGGACGAGACGGTGGCGAAGTTGACTTCCCAGTTACCGGGGAAGCCCTCGATGCTGAGGACGATGATGAACAGGAGCATGATGAAGGCCACCAGCGCCGCCGCGCCGGCCCTCGAGGTGATCTCACCGACCCAATGAAGGAATCGGCTGATGCGCTTCTGCGTGGGGGAGTGTTCCATACCGCTTCTCTTGTGGTTCGGGGCCAACGTGGTCGCTGGGTCGTCGTTCGGTGATACCAAAGCTCGAGTGACCCATGAGGTCGCTCGGTGTTCGTCGCTCGTCCAAACGCAGTGCGCGAAAAAAGCTGATGAGACGCGAGGGCGCGCGTGCCGCGAACAACCCAACGGATGCTTCGATGACCAGTTTAGTGGCACGCACGATTCGGTCGAAACGCGAGAGACGAGGGTCTCAATTCATCGCAACATCGCGTCGACGTCCTCGTTGAAGGATCGAAGAACGTCCGATCTTCAATTGACACTAGGCGGACCGTTCGTCATTCGCTCGTGGCTGGCGTCGCCAACCCGGCGAGATGTGTCGCGGTGTTCAGCGCATTGACGAGCTCGTCAAGGTGCAAAGAGATTGAAGGTGGGGCGTTGTTGGCGCTGAGTGCCTGTTCAGCGTCAAGAAAGAGTGGACGAAGTTCGTCGACGGGTCCGAAGAGCTGGTCCGAGAACCACTTGCCCAGACGTTCGAGTGAGTCAACGCAACTCGAGGACAAGGAGTTCACCGACGCGAGTGTTGAGATGGTGGCACCGCGCTCGGCCTCGATGCGCAAGGCGTGAATCGCTCGAAGTATTCGTAACGCTGCGGCGAGAAGTCCCCGACCTTCGGACGGATCGACTCGTGTCGCTGCCGGCTCCTCAACTGAACGACCGACCGCGGCTTCGGACTTCGCCCACGCCAGGCGGACTGTTCGCGAGCATCGAGCGATCACGTCGGGGTCGGGATTTCTGCCATCGACGAGTGTGACGACCTGTTCGAGGTAGTCGCGCAGCGCCAGAAAGAGTGCGGCCTGTGCCTCTCGAACGCCCGCGCGAGGAGAAGTGGGCCAGACCAGGTACGCCACGACCGCGATGGCGCCACCGAGCGATATATCGATCAGTCGGTCAAGCGCCGTCCCGAGCGTGTCCGTGATCGACGTGCTGAGAAGGATCAGGACCATCGCCGTCACGAATCCGATCGCGACGGAGAAACTTGCTGCCCACGTCGAATAGGCCATCCACGAGGTGAGCGCGACCAGCAACGTCGTCAGCACCAAGTTGGGATGGAGTTCGCTCACGAGCACGGCCGCCACGGTGGCACCGAGGACTGTCCCCATCAATCGGCCCAGTCCTCTCTTGACCAACGTGCTGTAATCGGGCTTCAGGATCACCGCCACGGCGAACGGTAACCAGTAGCTGCGTGGCAAGGACAGGGACGCGCCCACGGTCGCCGCGAGCGGTACGGCGACTGCGAGTCGCACGGCGTGGCGCCAGGCCGGCGAACTGCGGTGGAGATTACCGCGAACGACGGCGACGTCACTTTGGAAGTGGCCGAAGTCGAGACCGCGAAGCGCGGGGACACTGGGACGCCACACGTGGCGTCCGTCGCTCTGATCGAGCTCTTCTACGAGTTTTCCCGCTGAGCGCAACTGCCCCCCGATGGCGTTGAGGTGCTCGACGCATTGGCGCGCGATGACGTCGCCGTTCAGAGCGCTGTCGTCAAAGCCGTGTTGCAACGTCGCGAGTGCACCCTCGAACCGGCCGAGGGCCAACCGCCATCTCGACTCCTCCGGGCCCTTGCGCAGCGCCACTGCCATTTCGACGAGAGTCGGCGCGACGATCTCGAGACACGTCTCGATTCCCGAGCTGTCGTGCGACGTACGTTCGCGGGCCAGGCGAATCCGCAGTCCGGCCATCGTCGTCAGTTCCAAGCGAACTCGTCGGGCCTGATCAAGGATGGCCCGTAGGTCGCGAACGTCGGTACGGCCGAAGAGTGACGGTGCCGAGAGCGCGCGCTCCGCGTCGTCGAGGATCGGCAGCACGTCAGTCGCTGAGCGGCCCGGATCAGAACGGGCCAGTTCCGCGACCGCCTCGAAGCCGTTGGCCATGCGACCTCGCTGGTAGCGCAGGCTAGGGGGAAGGCGAAGTATGACCAGGGCGAGCACCTCGACCAGAGCGCCGATCACGACGAACAGTCCGAGGTGGAGGGCCACCAACGGTGTTCCCGAGAATCGGCCCAGCACTACGTAGGCAATGATCGCCTGGGAACCGATCGTTGCCTGGGTCTGACCGAAGATGACCAGCATTCCCGCCCCGAAGCACCACGGCACCAGCAGGGTCATGTGCAGCCAGGGGTAGGGGTGGGTGACGGTGCCCACGAAGACCGAGAGTCCCATGGTGAGCGCGTCGATGATCGCCAAACGGATTGAGAGCCGTGGCGCTCCGACCAAGGACACGATGGCGATCAAGTTCGCGCCAATGGCCATTGAGATCGCGGTGCGCGCGGTGCCAACCGAGAGGCCGAAGATGAAGATGGCAATTACTGGTATCGCGGTGATGGCTCCGGCGACCGGCGTGAGCAGGGAGACGTCGACTTTCAGCGTGCTGCGCAGCGCCGAACGAGTGTCGATCACCGAGGTCGCTCGGCGTGGCGCCGGTGGCGAAAGGTCGAGTCAGACATCAGTACGCGGCGCACTCACGGACGCCAGTTTACCCAACGTCCAATCCGGTGTTGGCCAGACGCACGGGTTCATCGTGCGCGAAGCGAAGAGGACGTCGCCGATCGGTCACGGCAGATTGCAACGGCGTCGTCAACTGTTCGCGGGTTGGTCACCTCGAGCGCCCGCCGCTCGGTGATCAGACGCTGGCTCGTGCCGACGTCGCTCCGCCAATCGCGACCTTGAGCGCCCGATGTAGATCGGCGTTGTCGAAGGTGTCGTACGCCTTTAACATGTCGTCCCAGACGAACCGGTGGGTCACGAGTTCGTGGGCGCGAATCTGGTCACTCGACACCAGTCGAATCAAGGTCGGTGTTGAAAAGGCGTCGACGAGTCCGGTCGTGACCCGGATAGCTCGATTCCAATAGTTGTCCGACCGCACCGGTGTCGGCGTGCCGTGAGAGCTGATCTTGGCGAGGTGACCCACTGGACGAACCAGCGTCGTCGCGAGTTGAAACATCTTGTCGGAACCGACCGTCTCGATGACAACGTGGACGCCGTCGCCGTTGGTGATCCGCTGAACTTCCTGGAGCGGACTCGCCACGCCGCTGTTGATCGTGACGTCCGCGCCGAACGCCTTGGCCATGGTCAATCGATTGTCGTCGACGTCGATCGCGATGATGCTCTGCGGATTGAGCAACTTGGCGACCACGATCACCGCGATCCCAACGGGGCCCGCACCGATGACGGCCACGACGTCAAGGGGATGAACGGTACCGGAAAGGACGCCCGCTTCGTAGGCCGTGGGAAGAATGTCCGCGATCATTAGCATTCGCTCGTCACTGACGCCCTCGGGAATTGGGTACGTCGAGGTGTCGGCGAAGGGAACGCGGACGTACTCCGCGTGGGTGCCATCGATGAGGTGACCGAGTATCCAACCGCCACCGCCCGAGCACTGACCGGCGTGATAGCGCTGGCAGGACTGACAGGTGCCGCAGACGCTGATGCACGAAACCAGGACTCGGTCACCCACGGCGACGCGCCGCACGCGGCTGCCGATCTCGGTGACGGTGCCGATTGCTTCGTGGCCGAGGATACGTCCGGCAGCGACCGCGGGAACGTCGCCGCGAAGGATGCGCAGGTCCGAATCGCAAATGGTCGTCAGATCGACCTTGATGACGGCGTCGCTCGGCTCCAGTACCGTCGGCATCGGTACGTCAGACCACGACTTGAGTCCCGGTCCATTGAAGACGAGTGCCTTCACTTCGGCGCCAGGCCGTCGGTACCGAACTGATAGTTCTCGGATTGTCCGCTCGCGGGCGCGTTGGAGATCCGAAGTGAAGTGAGGGAGAAGTCGGCATGGCTGAGCCACGCCGCACTGAGCGGCCGTAGTCGCTGACGCCAGTCGAATGGCAGGGCGAGGCGTGCGCCGAGGTTCTCGCCTGATCTCGGTCGAAGAGACTTCATGACGCTCCTGACAAGGGTTGACCGCAAGATGGGTTCAACAACCGTGTTGTCTAGAGCTGTGAAAATGATGGTACCGCACGATTCGGTGAATCTTTTCGACTATTGCGACGATGACCGTGTCGTGCTGGCGCTGTCGTTTTCGTCCTCGACGCCGTGGGCCCGTGAATCGAGACCGTCGCCATCCCACCAGAGATCGTCCCGCTGACGTCGTACGAGGTGAATGACTCGTACGTAGGTCGTGTCGCAACCGGGGCAGACCTCCTTGGCGGCCTCCCGAAGAGGATTGAAGCGCGTCGAATCTTCGTCTCCCTGGTAGGACACGACGTCACCGGCCGTACTCCTTGGTGCCGCGGGACCTTGGAAGTGCCTATGTTCATTGGGCTTCGTCGCCACGACTCACGGTCGCGCCGTGTACAATAGAGGGGCGTCAGGAAGTGTTCCTCTCGTGTTCAAGACGCCAAGTTTGGATTGGACGATCGAGACGATGGTCGCCCGTTCGGGCTCGACGCTTTCATCTGGCTGGAGGTCGGTTATGTCGTTTCGGCGCCCATCTGGGGCTACTCAATCTCGCGCGACACCTTCATCGAAGAATTCCGGGAAATTTCTGGTCGTCGTCCCTAAATGGTTCGTTTTCGAGACGATGTTGGCGTCGGTTGCGCTCGGCACGCTGATGGTCGAAATGAGATTGGTCTCTCGACTTGCCAAGAGCGCGCGAGGAAAATGAACGGTTGGACCTTGGACGGCAACGCTCGGTCCGAGCCAAAGAATGGCCTACGAAACATGGATTTCCGTCCATTTTGCGTCGCGAGTCGTGCGGAGGTGGTTTTCGCCACGCCTGTTGGGTCGCACCGCGGAACGAAGATCGTCACCGTTCTTCACGAACGAAAAAGGGTCGCCGAGGCGACTCGCAGTAACTGCAGTCCCCCTCAACCATCGGAGTAAGGCATGAAATCGAGTACTGCAACCTATGGATTCCTCAGTAGTGCCCCGCCGACGGCGTGCGGCATTGCCACGTTCTCGGCCGCGTTGGGATCGGCGCTGATGCGCCAGGGCGCCGACGTTCGCATCGTTCGAGTGCTGGATGTACCCGAACCTCGCTCGGCGTCGGTGTTTCCGGTCATTGGCGACCTCGTCGCGGCGAAATTGTCGACCATCGGGCCCGCGTCCGAGGCCCTCAACGAATGTGACGTCGTCTTCATCCAGCACGAGTACGGCCTCTACGGCGGCCCAGACGGTACGGCGATTCTGTCCGTACTCGAAGGGATCCACGTTCCGACCTTGGCGATTCTGCACACGGTTCTACCGTTTCCGACATCTCACCAGGTGTACGTTCTCAACGAAGTGATCCGCAACGTCGATAGCGTCGTCGTCATGACGAGCGCGGCCGAGGCGACACTTCGAAGGGTCAATGACGTCGGCGATACGCCCGTCGCGGTCATCCCTCACGGGGCGGCGATCGCTGACCGATTCGCCGCGACGCCACGTCACGCGCGCAAATTGCTCCTGACGTGGGGACTGATCGGTCCCGGCAAGGGAATCGAGTGGGTGATCGACGCGTTGGCGAAATTGAAGGACATCATCCCGGCGCCCCTCTACGTGATCGCGGGAAGGACGCACCCCAAGGTATTGGCGTACGAGGGCGACGTGTACCGACGAATGCTCGAACAACGTGTCCAGGACAACGACGTGTCCGAGATGGTCGTCTTTGACAATTCATACCGCGACCTGCCTTCGCTGAATCAGCTCATTAGTAGCGCGGACGTCGTTCTCTTGCCGTATGACTCGGTGGACCAGGCGACCTCGGGCGTTCTCGTCGACGCGATCGCCGCCGGACGACCGGTCATCGCGACGTCCTTCCCGCACGCCGTCGAACTGCTCAGTGACGGTGCCGGTCTCGTGGTCGGGCACAAGGATCCCGACGCGATCAGCCGCGCCCTTCGGCGCGCGATCTGCGAGCCGAAGTTCGCCGAAAATATGCAGCGCGAAGCGCGGCGCATCGCGCCGAGCTTGGGTTGGGACGCCGTCGCGACGCAGTACCTCGAACTGACCGACCGAATGCTGTTGAGCGTGGGCGTCGGATGATGCGCGTTCCTGAGCCAAACTTCTCACACCTGCTGTCGCTCTCGGGGCCCTTTGGCACCTTCGAGCACGCTGACCATACGGTGGCTCGCGTCGAGCACGGCTACTGCACTGATGACGTCGCGCGTGTTCTGCTGGTCTGCGTTCGCGAATCTGCACCGTCTCGCGAAGTGGCTGAGCTCGCGCGTTCGTCGATGCGATTTCTGGCGGACGCCCAGGGGCTCAACGGACAGTTTCGAAATCGCCGCCGCGAGTCCGGATCGTGGTCCGGCCCCGTCGCGAGCGAAGACTGTTGGGGGCGAGCGATTTGGGCACTCGGCTCAGCCATCAGGTTCTCCAAAGACGAGTCCCTCGTCGAGTCGGCCCTCGTGCTGTTTCGTCGAGCCGTCATGGCGCGTTCACGCTGGCCACGGTCGATGGCGTTCGCGACGTTGGGCGTCACGGAGTTTCTCACGGTCAAGCCCGAAGATGAGGGGGCACGCGCACTTCTGGGTGCGGCCGGCGAAGTGCTGGACCGCCCCGAAGTGAGCGAGTCGTGGCGTTGGCCCGAGGAACGCCTGCGCTACGCCAACGCGATTCTCCCCGAGGCGCTGATGACGATCGGCTCGGTCCTTGGCGACGATCGTCTCGTCGCCAACGGTCTGCGCCAGTTGCGCTGGCTGCTCGACAAGGAGACGTGGCGCGGACACCTCTCCGTCGTTCCCGACGGTGGCCGCGGTCCCGAAGCGGACGATCGAAGGTTTGACCAGCAACCGATCGAAGTGGCCGCGATGTCCGAGGCCTGCATTCGGGCCCTCGAATTGACGGGCGACACGTCGTGGATCGTGGGCCACGAAATGGCGGTCCAATGGTTCGTGGGAAAGAACGACGGGGGTGTGGTCATGTTCGACGCGGCGACTGGGGGAGGTTACGACGGCCTCACGGCGTTGGGTGCCAACCTCAACGAGGGTGCGGAATCGACGATCGCGCTGCTGACGACACTGCAGCACGCGCGTCGCTTCGCGAAGGCGAGCTCATGAGAGACATCGGGATCGCCGTTCGATCAGAGACGCGAATCCGAGCCGACGCGTCGAGGGTGTTGTTGCGCCTGTTCATTCCCGGTCAGGAACTCGTCGGTGGTAGCGAGTCTCGTGCCACCAACACGGTCGAGCGGGTTCTCGCGCTGAACGAAGAGGACGTCGACACCACGCTCGGTGAACTGCTGGAACGATTCTCCAAGCGGCACGAGGACCTCACGGCAGTGTTCTCCATGAACGCACAACGTGTCGCCGATTACGTGACGTCTCCCATCACGCCCAACCACTGGCTCTTGCTGGGCGCCGCTTTCACCCACGAGTTCTCCCTCGAAGGAGCAGCCGTCTGCAATCCGAGTCTCGTCGCGCACCCCGATCAAACCGACGTTCAACCCGGGAACCTGCGGGTCGTTCTCAGTTACCGGTCCATCGGCGAAGGGCATCAGTCGGCCATCTGCTTTCGTGACGGCGAGATTGACGCGAAGAGGACAATGGACTTTGAGGAACCGCTCCGGTTCCCGACGACGGCGACGATCAGCTCTGGCCTGTTCGATCGCAAAACCTTTCACGCTCTCTTGCACGACCTGGGTCTCGACGGGGAGACGGCGACGTCGGTACTGAACAATCTGACACCACGGTTCTCCAACGAGGAGCTCGAAAGCGCGATCGCGAGACTCGAAACGCAGAGTGACACCAGACTCAACGTCATCGAAATCGCCGGCGTTCTGCGCATGATCGCGGCGTGTTTCTACGTCGCAACCTTTGAGGAGTCGACGGACCTTTCGCGTCGCGTGATCTGGCCGTCAACGCCGACCGAGCGTCAGGGCGTGGAAGACGCCCGATTCGTTCGATTGGAAGGTACGGGAACGGCGAAGTACGTGGCCTCCTACACCGCCTACGACGGCCGCTCCGTCTCCCAGCAGTTGCTCGAGACCGACGACTTCTTGACGTTCGCCTCGTCGCCGCTGGCGGGACGCGGCGCGAGGAACAAGGGACTGGCCATCTTCCCGAGGAAGGTCGGCGGTCGATTCGTCGCGCTCTCGCGCCACGACCGTGAATCGAACGCGATCGCCTTCTCAAACGACCTGCATCAGTGGAGCGATGTCTCCAATGCCCAGATTCCCTCCCAAGCGTGGGAGATCCTGCAACTCGGTAACTGTGGTTCGCCGATTGAACTGGCCGAGGGATGGCTCGTCATCACCCACGGTGTCGGACCGATGCGGACCTACGGCATCGGAGCACTCCTGCTCGACCTCGAAGACCCCACCAAGGTCATCGCGCAACTGCCGCGACCGTTGCTATTGCCCAGTGACGACGAGCAGGACGGCTACGTGCCCAACGTGGTCTACTCGTGCGGCTCGCTCGTGCACAACGGCACCCTCTTCATGCCCTACGGAATCGCGGATCAGTCGATCTCCTACGTGACCGTCAAGGTCGCGGACCTTCTCTCCGCATTCGAGCCCGTCACCTAGCCAGCATCGTGCCCGATGAGTTCGAAAGTGAGGGCGTGGGCGCCGCGAAGTCAGGCACGTGACCCGAATTGGACGAGGGGAGTGGACATCCCCTGATCAGTGGTCAATAATGAAGCCAAGAGATCGGGGGGCCGGGTGAGCAACGTGGAACGTGGACCGGACGTCGTGCGCGCAGCGCTCGTACAGACCAAGTGGACCGGCGACAAACAGTCGATGATCGAGGCCAACGTGGCCCTCGCTCGCAAGGCCGCCGGTCAAGGCGCTCAGATCCTCTGTTTCCAGGAGTTGTTCTACGGTCCGTACTTCTGTCAGGTGCAGGACCCGGCGTACTTCTCGTACACCGAGCCCGTCCCGGGTCCAACGACCGAGGTGATGTCCGAGCTCGCGCGCGAAACCGGCATGGTCCTCGTCGTGCCGGTCTACGAGGTCGAACAGGAGGGCGTCTTCTACAACACCGCGTTCGTCATCGACGCCGACGGCACGTACCTGGGCAAGTACCGCAAGCACCATCTTCCCCAGGTGAAGGGTTTCTGGGAGAAGTTCTACTTTCGCCCCGGCAATCTCGGTTATCCGATCTTCCAAACCGCCGTCGGACCGATCGGCGTGTACATCTGCTACGACCGTCATTTCCCCGAGGGTTGGCGGGCGTTGGGCCTCGCGGGCGCGCGCATCGTCTTTAACCCCTCAGCGACCAGTCGCGGGCTGTCCGCGTACCTCTGGAACCTCGAACAACCCGCGGCCGCGGTCGCCAATGAGTACTTCGTCGGCGCCATCAACCGGGTGGGCGTCGAAGAGCTCGGCGACAACGATTTCTACGGGTCGTCGTACTTCGTCGACCCGCGAGGCCAGAAGGTCGGTGACGCGGCGTCCGACGCCGCCGACGACGTTATCGTTCGCGACCTCGACATGAACGTCCTGAAGGAGGTCCGCCACACGTGGGCGTTCTACCGCGACCGCCGACCGGACAGCTACGGGAGTTTGACCGCGCCCTGACGTCAACGAACGACCAGCGAAGAGAGAAGGGGACGAGGACGTGAAGACACTCATCAGCGCAGGCACCGTTGTCAACGCCAGTGGGCCGTTCGCCGCGGAGGTGCTGGTCGAAGGCGAACGCATCGTCGGACTCGTAGCACCGGGCTCTTCCACAGCTCAGTCGTGGGCCCAGAGTGCGGACCGGATCATCGACGCCACTGGACTCCTCGTCATCCCGGGGGGTATCGACGGCCATACGCACATGGAAATGCCCTTTGGCGGCACACAGTCCGCCGATACGTTCGAGACCGGTACCCGGGCGGCGGCCTTCGGGGGAACGACGACGATCATCGATTTCGCGATCCAGTCCAAGGGCGGCAGCCTCCGCGCCGGTCTGGACACGTGGCATGCCAAGGCCGAGGGCACGTGCGCGATCGACTACGGCTTTCACATGATCGTCTCGGACGTGAACAACGATTCGCTGAAGGAAATGGATCTGCTCATCAACGAGGGGGTCACGAGTTTCAAGCTCTTCATGGCCTATCCCGGTGTCTTCTACTCCACCGACGGCGAGATCCTCCAGGCGATGCAACAGGCGTCCACTAACGGCTCGACCATCATGATGCACGCCGAGAACGGCATCGCGATCGACGTGCTCGTCGCCCAGGCACTCGGACGCGGCGAGAGGGATCCTCGGTACCACGCCGTCACCCGGTCGGCCTTCCTCGAAGGCGAGGCCACGCACCGGGCGATCCAACTGGCTCGGGTGACCGGCGCGCCGCTGTACGTCGTGCACCTGTCCGCGACCGAGGCGCTCGACGAGGTGATGGTGGCGAGAGACCGGGGCCAGAGCGTGTTCGCCGAGACCTGTCCGCAGTACCTGTTCCTCTCCGACGAAGACCTGGGTCGCGAGGGATTCGAAGGGGCCAAGTTCGTCTGTTCACCGCCCCTTCGACCCAAGAGCTACCAGAACGACCTCTGGCGGGGACTGCGCACCGACGACCTCAGCATCGTCTCGACCGATCACTGCCCCTTCTGTTTCAAGGAGCAGAAGGAACTCGGTGTCGGCGACTTCTCCAAGATCCCCAACGGCATGCCGGGCGTGGAGCACCGAATGGATCTGATCTTTCAGGGCGTTCATCGAGGTGAGATCTCGCTCGAACGATGGGTCGACGTCACGTCCACCACCCCGGCGCGCATGTTCGGACTCTTCCCGAGAAAGGGTGTCATCGCTCCGGGATCGGACGCGGACATCGTGCTGTACGACCCCGAGGGCACGCACGTCTTCTCGGCGGCGACCCATCACATGGCGGTCGACTACTCGGCCTACGAGGGGATGGAGGCGACTGGACAGGTGAGGACCGTCCTGTCGCGCGGCGCCGTCGTCATCGAGGACAACACGTTCGTGGGCCGACCCGGCGCGGGACAGTTCCTTGAGCGCGCGCTGAACGGGTATCTGCGTTGAGCGCGCGCTCGACCCGATTCCCCGCCGTAGGGACCCCGCAAGTGAGAATTGGACGAGACCTGAAGAGCGAGGAGTCGACCTGATGGAATTTGGATTGGTGGCTCAGACGAATCCGCCGGCCAAGCACGTGGTCGAATTGGCCCAACGGGCCGAGGACGCCGGCTTCACCCATTTTTGGACGTTTGATTCGGCCGTGCTCTGGGAAGAGCCCTTCGTCATCTACTCACAGATCCTGAGCGCGACCAAGCACATCAAAGTCGGCACGATGGTCACGAATCCTCTGACGCGCGACTGGACGGTCACGGCGTCGTTGTTCGCCACGCTCAACGAGATGTTCGGTCCGAGGACCGTCTGTGGCATCGGTCGCGGCGACTCCGCGGTCCGCTTCACCGGCGGCAAGCCCGCGTCACTGTCCACGCTCTCGGACTGCATGGGTGTGGTGAAGGACCTCGCCGAAGGTCGCGAGGTAACGCTGCACGACACCGTCGTGAAGATTCCCTGGGTGGAGAACGGCCAACTCGACGTCTGGATGGCTGCCTACGGGCCCAAGGCGCTGGAGCTCGCCGGTCGTAAGGCCGACGGGTTGATTCTCCAACTGGCCGACCCGTTCATCGTGAACTGGGCGACCGGGGTGGCCCTCGACGCCGTTCGATCCTCCGGTCGAAGCCCGGACGACTTCACCGTGTGCGTCGCCGCTCCGGCGTACGTCGGTGGCGACCTGGCCCACCAGCGCGATCAAGTTCGCTGGTTCGGCGGCATGGTGGGCAACCACGTCGCCGACATCGTCGAGCGCTACGGCGCCGAGTCGACCATGGTGCCACCGGCTCTGACGGATTACATCAAGGGACGAAAGGGCTACGACTACAGCCATCACGGCAAGGCGGGCAATCCCGACACCGAGTTCGTCCCCGACGAGATCATTGAGCGTTTTTGCCTCCTTGGTCCCGTCGAGCAACACCGAGAGCGACTCGGTGAACTCGAACGCCTCGGCGTGAGCCAGTTTTCGCTGTACCTGATGCACGACGATCCCTTCGGCACGATCGACGCGTACGCGAAGCACATCATTGGGACCTCGCTCACGTGAGCGTTTCGGTGTCGTCAGGGATCACGGACGTCGAACGCTCGGCTGGCGCGGCGGAATTCCGGTCGTCACCCGCGATTCTTGAGGCACAATTGAGGAACAACAAGAGGACCTATCGACGAAAGGAGCAATCGTGAACGCTGCGCTTCGAATGGAGGATCAAGTCGCCTCTGAGTCAGTGGGGGCGTTGGGTACGCTCACGTGGCTCGGTCACGCGACGGTTCTACTGACGACGATGTCGCGCACCCGTATCGTGTTCGACCCTTGGCTCGAGGGCAATCCCAAGAGTCCGATCGGAATTGCTGATCTCGGTCGCCTCGACGCTCTGGCGGTCACCCACGGACATTTCGATCACATGGGTTCGGTGATCCCGCTCGCGGCCGAGAGCGGCGCGAGCGTGGTGTGCGTGCCCGAGATGGCGGCCTATTTCGCTTCTATGGGTGTCGAGAACATCGTCGAGATGAACAAGGGTGGCACCATCAAGGTCAATGAGGTCGCGATCACAATGGTCAGTGCCGACCACTCGTGCGGTCTGGCCGTCGGCGACAACGTCCCCAACGCGTACGGCGGCAATCCCGTCGGCTTCGTCATCGGACTGCCCGTCGGGGAGGGCGGACCCGTCTATATTTCGGGCGACACGAACGTGTTCGGGGACATGGCACTCATCCGTGACCTCTACGCCCCCGAGATCGCGCTCATACCGATCGACGGACACTACAACATGGGTCCCCGCGAGGCCGCCTACGCCGTGAACCTTCTGGGTGTGGACCGCGTCGTGCCGTACCACTTCGGCACGTTCCCGTTACTCGCGGGCACTCCCACCGAGCTACGGTCGTACCTCGAAGTCTCGGCGTCGATCGCCACGACGGTCGTTCTCGAGCCCGGACAGTCAGTGCCGTTGGTGGCGTAGTAGTCAACGTCGTTTGGACGTTCGTGGACGTGGCCGAGTGGCCGATCAGGGCTGCAGGTGAGCAATGACGTCGGCGGCACCGTAACTGCTTCGTTCGCCGAGAAGACCCGCAATTTCGTTGATGCAGTCGCCGCTCGTGACGATGGGCGGTTCAGCTTGGCCGTCACTGCGCACTTGAGCGAGTCCACACGTGGCCATCAGACCGTTGCAGAGACAGGTACGATCCTCGGTCTCTTCGACGAGGCCCCCTTTGCGAATGTAGGTGGCGACGGGTTCGGCGGCGCAGCGGTAGCCCAGCGACCCGTCGGCGCGAAGGTAGGCCTCGCGTAAGAAGCCGAGGTCACACTTTCGTTCGCGCTCTTCGTAGACGTGATGGTCCGAAATGGTCCCCGGGACCGAAGCGACCTTGAACGGATATCCGGTCGGCGACGCGTGAGTCGACGTGGCTATCGTGATCGGGCCACTCTTCACCAGTTCTATTACCTCGCTTCGCAGCGCCGGATCGAGGCCGGACTCCTGGCAGTAGGCGAAGAGCGTGCCGACCTGGACGCCGACGGCACCGAGTGCGAACGCCTCTCGGACGTTCTCCTTCGTCGTGACGCCACCGCCGATCCAGAACGGCAAGTCGAGGGCGCGCAGCACTTCGTAGTCGACCCGATCACGTTCGCCGTAGTTCGGATTGCCGGCGTCGTCGAGCACGAGTGGGCCGCGAGGCGGCGCGTTGTGTCCACCCGCGATTGGACGTTCGACGACGAATCCGTCGACGGGGCCATTACTGCGTTTGGCGAGGGCCGTGGCCAACACGTGGCTCGAAACTATGCCGAGGAACTTCGGCCTCTGGAGCACCTGGTCGCTCAAGTACCGCTTCGGATTGAATCGAAGGACCGGCGGAGGATCGAGGTGAGCGCCGCCGATGACTTGCATGGCCATCTCGGCTTCTTGTCCTCGAGACAACTGCTCCAAGATCCCCGGGATGCTCGTCGGAACGCCCGCGCCCATCATCACGTAGTCGACGTCGGCCAGAATCGCACCGAACAGCGTCGCCAACGTGGGGATCTGAACTTTGGTGAGCAGATTGATGCCGATCAAACCGTCGTGACCCTCCTTGGCGAGAGCAACCTCGACGAACGAAGAAAGCACGAGCAGGTCGATCGATCGCTGCGGACTGCGCAACGTGAGCATCGGTACGCTGCGGTAGGGCTTGTTCTTGGAGCGTCGCGAGGACGCGTACTGGCCCAGAACGTCGTCGACGACCGAACGAACGGGAAAACGGTCCAGCACAGCCTGCAGCGTGGCGTCGACTCCTTGATCCTGTAGTCGACGAGCAAACACGGTGTTGATAGCGGTACCCGAGACCACGCCCAGCTGGCCCGCGAGTGCGACGGCTCGCGCGAGCGGCCAACCCGATATTGCGATACCCATGCCTCCCTGAATGAGCCACGGCAGTGGGGCCGTGTCTTTTGAGAGTGACGCGTTCACTTCACGCTCGCGTGGCGTGAGTCGCCAATGGTCGGCCTTGGTGCAGGAGTGACTTTCGGGCACTGCGGAGTGAACGATGCACGGGACCTCGTTTGGCGGGGACTGGGGAGAGAATTCGCGTGTTCATTTCGATAAGTACGTCACTTCTTCAAAGGTATTGCAACCAAGTGCTCTTGCACGAATCGAGAGTTTTTCGACAGGTGGACCGTCAGAGAACGCGCGACCAGTTTCTTGACTTCCGTTCATTCTCCCACAGACGGGTTCATCGCATTGCGCCCGGAGTAGGGCAATTGGTCACATAGCTTCTGTTGTGATGTTGTGATGTTGTGACTTTGGCGTACGTTGATCGCGATAGTTGCCTAGTAGATTGGTAGTACATCGTGCTCGTTGTAGATTTTCAAGTGGCGAGTTTGGCCGAGATTTGTTGAGGAGAACGCTGCGTGGAACCGACGAACGATCAGGATCCGAACTACTACCACAAGGTCGTCGATTGCCAGTGGGCCTGTCCCGCCCACACCGACGTTCCCGGTTACATTCGCCTGATCGCCCAGGGTCAGTTCGACGACGCGTACATGTTGAACCGCGAGTCGAACGTCTTTCCCGGAGTCCTCGGTCGTACGTGTGACCGACCGTGCGAGCCGGCGTGTCGACGAGACCGGGTCGACGGCAGCCCCGTCGCCATCTGTCGACTGAAGCGCGTCGCCGCCGACTTGAAGGGCGACATCTCGGACCGACTCCCCGAGATTCCGTCACAGAGGAACGGCAAGAAGATCGCCTGTATCGGAGCGGGGCCGTCCGCGCTGACGGTCGCCAATGATCTCATGCCGCTCGGCTACGAGGTCGTCATGTTCGAGCAGTTCGACAGGCCCGGCGGCCTCATGCGATCGAACATCCCCGAATTCCGCTTGCCCGACCATGTGCTCAACGACGAGACCCAGATCATTCTCGATATGGGAGTGGACATCCGTTACAACAGTCCGATCACCAGTCTTCGTTCACTGCTGGAGGAGAAGTTCGACGCAATCTTCGTCGGGGTCGGTGCGCCGCGCGGCAAGGAACTGGATCTGCCGGGACGACACGACGAAGTGGAATCGCATACCTACATTGGCATCGATTGGCTGGAGTCGGTCGCCTTTGGTCACGTTGATTCAATCGGGGAACGCGTACTCATCATCGGTGTCGGCAACACGGCGATGGACTGTTGTCGGTCGTCTCGTCGACTGGGCGGCACTGACATCAAGGTCATGGCTCGCAGGCCTCGTGAGTTCTTCAAGGCCTCGCCCTGGGAGCTCGAAGACGCCGAAGAAGAAGGTGTCGAGATCATCGTGAATCACGCGCCCAAGCGATTCGTCGTCGAGGACGGCAAGCTCGTGGGCATGGAGTTCGACGTCCTCACCTGGGACGAGGGCGCGAAGCGCTCGACCACCGTCGACACGGTGATGATTCCGTGCGACGACGTCATCCTCGCCATCGGCCAGGAGAACGCCTTTCCGTGGATCGAACGCGACCTCGGCATGGAGTTCGGCGAATGGGACACTCCGGTCGTCGACGAAGTGACGATGCAGTCCTCGTTGCCCGGCGTGTTCTTCGGTGGGGACGCCGCGTGGGGTCCGAAGAACATCATCTGGGCGGTCGCGCATGGACACGCGGCCGCGATCTCGATCCACAACCACTGTTCGGACATTTCGCTCACGCAGCGACCACCGCTCGGCATGACCCTCACGAGCCAGAAGATGGGCATGAGCGAGTGGAGCTATCACAACGACTACAACCCGTCGCCGCGCCAGAAGATGACCCACGTCGAGCTCACCAAACGATTCGAATCGCTCGACCTCGAGGTCGAGCTCGGCTTCAGCGTCGAACAGACAGTCCGAGAAGTCCAGCGTTGCCTCAACTGCGACGTGCAGACGGCCTTTAAGGCACCGCTGTGCATCGAGTGCGACGCGTGCATCGACATCTGTCCCGTCCAGTGCCTGACGATCACCGCCAACGGTGAGGAGGACGACCTGCGCCAACACCTCTCGGCCCCCGCGTTCAATCTCGAACAGTCGTTGTACGTTTCGGCTCCCTTGCCCCAGACGGGCAGAGTGATGGTGAAGGACGAGAACGTCTGTGTGCACTGCGGACTTTGTGCCGAGCGCTGTCCCACGGCGGCGTGGGACATGGAGGAGTTTGAGTTGCAGATTCCCTACGCCTCGTCATCGGCCATTATGCACATCCCGGTCCGGTCGTCGAAAGGCAAGAAGATGGAAGTGAGTTCCAACAGTGGCAATTGATACCTCTCTCGAGACCACCGCAAAGGTGAACGACTTCTCCGTGAAGTTGGCCAACGTCAACGGAACGGGGTCGGCCAGTGCCAACAGCTTGTTGATGCAGGCGATCTTTCGCATGGGTATTCCCGTGTCGGGAAAGAACCTGTTCCCTTCGAACATCCAAGGACTGCCGACCTGGTATGAGATCCGGGTGAACGCAACGGGCTACACCGCACGGGCGCTCGATTATGACCTCATGGTGGCGATGAACTCCCAAACCTACGCCGAGGACATCGACGACGTTCGACACGGCGGGTACGTGTTGCACGACTCGTCGTGGCCGCTTGACGCCGACCTGTTGCGCGACGACGTCACGTTCCTCGGAGTACCGCTCGCGCGTATGTGCATCGAGAACTTCCAGGCGCCGCGCGAACGCATCCTGATGAAGAACATCGCCTACGCCGGTGCCGTCGTGGCGTTGCTCGGCATCGACGTCGCTCTGGTGGCGGACCTCCTCGCCGAGACGTTCGCGAAGAACCAGAATCTCAAGGCGTCGAACCAGACCGCCCTGCATTTGGGCTACGACTACGCAATGGAGAACTTCGAGTGCCCGCTTCCGTTTCGTGTCGCGCCGATGGACGCCACCAGCGAGTCGATTCTGATCGACGGCAATACCGCGACGGCGCTCGGCTGTCTCTACGCCGGAGCGACGGTGGCGGCGTGGTACCCGATCACGCCCGCGACGGCCGTGATGGACAACTTCATACGGCTCTGCGCCCAGTATCGCCGCGTCGCGGTCGAAGGGATGGAGCCAGGATCTCCGGGATCGGTGAAGAACAATTACCTGATCCTGCAGGCCGAAGACGAGATCGCCGCCATAGGAATGGTCCTTGGTGCGTCGTGGAGTGGCGCGCGCGCCTTCACGTCCACCTCCGGTCCTGGCATCTCGCTGATGAACGAGCTGCTCGGTCTGGCCTATTACACCGAGATTCCTGCCGTCATCATCGACGTCCAGCGAACCGGGCCGTCGACGGGGATGCCGACGCGGACCCAACAGGCCGACATCTTGACGTGCGCCTACGCCTCACATGGCGATACCAAACACATCCTGTTGTTCCCGGCGAATCCGGGGGAGTGCTTCGAGTTCGCCGTGCAGTCATTCGACATCGCCGAACGGTTCCAGACACCGGTGTTCATGTTGTCCGACCTCGACATCGGGATGAACGACTGGGTAATCCCGCAGTTGAAATGGGACGACACGTACACACCCGATCGGGGTCGAGTGATTGACGATCAGGATCTGGAGAAGATCGCAGAATTCTTCCGTTACACCGACGAGGACGACGACTTCGTCACGCCACGAACGCTGCCGGGATCGGGCTCGAAGGGGGCGTACTTCATTCGAGGCTCCGGCCACGACAAGTTCGGTCAGTACACGGAGAGTCCGGTGCAGTATCAGGGAGTCGTCGATCGGTTGAAGGCGAAGCACGCCGCCGCGGCCACGCACATTCCCGCACCCATCGTGCAGCGACGCGAAGGCGCCAAAGTCGGCGTCATCACGCTCGGCAGTTGCGACCTCGCGGTGCGCGAAGCGCTCGACGACTTGGCAGCCCAGGGTCTCAACGCCGATTTCATGCGCGTGCGAGGATTCCCCTTTGTCCCCGAGGTTCGTCAATTCGTCGAAGAGCACGAACACTGCTTCGTCGTCGAACAGAATCGCGACGCGCAGTTGCGTTCGCTCATCTCGATCGAAACCGGCGTCGCCATTGAGAAGATGCACGCCCTACTCGCGTACGGCGGGTTTCCGCTCAGCGCTCGCCAAGTCGTGGATCGAATCACTAGTCAGTTGGAGAACTAACGATGCCGTCAATCATCAAGCCTCGGATCCCACTCGCGCCACTGGCGAAGAACGACCTGGGCCTAACGATCAGGGACTACGAGGGCGCGATGTCCACGCTCTGCGCCGGATGCGGGCACGACTCGGTGACCGCGGCGATCTCGCACGCGTTCTGGGAACTCTCGACGCCACCACACACGATCGCGAAGCTGAGTGGCATTGGCTGCTCTTCGAAGACGCCCACGTACTTCGTGCGCGGGGCCCACGGGTTCAACTCCGCGCACGGGCGGATGGCGACGATCGCGACCGGCGCCAACGCCGCCAATCGCGAGCTGACGTTCATCGGCATCTCGGGCGACGGGGACTCACTCTCGATCGGTCTCGGGCATCTGGCACACGCCATTCGACGCAACGTGAAGATGGTCTACGTCATCGAGAACAACGGTGTGTACGGACTGACCAAAGGGCAAATGTCCGCGTCGGCCGACATTGGATCTCGACCCAAGAAGGGCGAGGCGAACGCCATGGCGCCGATCGACCCGATCATGTTGGGCCTCAGCATGGGCGCCACCTTCCTCGCGAGGAGTTTCTCCGGTGACAAGGAACAGTTGGTACCGATCCTGAAGGCGGCGGTCGCCCACAACGGGCTCGCGCTGATCGACGTCATCTCGCCGTGCGTGACGTTCAATGACCATGAGGGATCGACCAAGAGCTACCGATTCATGCGTGAACACGAGGTCAAGGAGATCGAGACCGATTTTGTGCCTCTACGCCAGGAGATCCACGCGAAGATCCCCGCCGACGGGTCGACCGAAGTCGTCATGCACGACGGCAGCGTCGTGCGATTTCGCTCGGTGCCGACAGGTTACGATCACCACGACCGCCAGAAGGTCGAGGAGTACATCCGCGACCGCCACGAGCGCGGCGAGATCGTGACGGGATTGCTGTACGTCGACGAATCCGCGATGGACGTGCACCAACTCAACAACACGCCCACCGAGGGACTGGTGAAGGTTCCGTACTCACGGCTGTGCCCCGGCTCGGCCGAACTCGAACAGTTGCAGAAGGACTTTCGCTGAGTCGAACGTAACTGGTCGGCGCGCCCGAAGGCAAGTGGGATCGTCTTCGAGTTGAGTTCAGGTCGACAAGAGTCGACCGACCTCTTCGAGGCGCTCGGGCACGACGCGCCACGACGTCCAGCGTCCGCGCTTCTCTCCGGTGATGAGACCTGCCTCGGCCAATATTCGCGTGTGGTGTGAGATGGTCGGCTGACTCTTCGCCAGAGGTTCCTCCAGCGCGCAACTGCACACCTCGGTCTGTGCGGCGATGAGTGACAGCATGCGAAGCCGGGCGGGGTCGCTCAACGCACCAAAGATCTGGGCCATGTCGTGAGCCTGTTCTTCGGAGAGCGATTCGGCAATCAGTGGACTGCAGCAACTGAGCACCTCGTCGTCGATCGTGATCGTCTTGCGTTGTACCATGAGTCCCACCCTACTATTGACAAACGTCAATGTATCGGTAATAGTGTACATTGACAGTCATCAATCTACAGGAGGCGACGATGTCACGAATCCAGTTAGCGCTCAATGTCTCGAATCTCGACGAGGCGATTGACTTCTACTCCACGTTGTTCCGAGCCACGCCCGCGAAGATCCGCCCCGGTTACGCGAACTTTGCCATTGACGAGCCACCACTCAAGTTGGTGTTGATCGAGGGAGGGGGGGAGTCGGGTTCCATCAACCACCTCGGTGTCGAGGTTTTCTCTACCGAGGAGGTCGCCGAAGCTACCAACTACCTCTCCACCGCTGGTCTCGAGACCGAGGTCGAAGAACAGACGACCTGTTGCTACGCGGTCCAGGACAAGGTGTGGGTTAGCGGTCCCGACGGGAACCGTTGGGAGGTCTACACGGTCCTCGCCGACGCTCCGGACGCGACGTCGATCGGATCGACTCCGGACAGCGCCACGCCCTGCTGCGCGGATGCCAGTGCAAGTGAAGTCGTGGCCGCTTCGTCGTGCTGCTAGTGACTCGCCGACGCGCAGTGCGGTTGGCGTCGTGAGCGACGTCGTTTTCGAACCCGCAGTCCGCGAGGGCGATCCGAACGTGCCAGTCGTTCGCCGGCTCTCGTTTCTCGATCGGTTCTTGCCGGTGTGGATCGTGGTGGCGATGGTCGTCGGTATCCTGCTCGGTCGCGGTTTCCCAAGTCTCAACAAGCATCTGAACGCAGTCCAGGTGACGTCGGGAACGTCACTGCCAATCTTCATCGGACTACTGGTGATGATGTACCCGGTGCTCGCCAAGGTGCGTTACGACCGCCTGGAGACGGTGACGCGGGACCGTCGACTGCTGGTCTCGTCGCTCGTTCTCAACTGGGTCGTGGGACCGGCCGTCATGTTCACGCTCGCGTGGCTCCTGCTCGGCGACCTGCCCACGTACCGAACCGGACTCATCATCGTCGGCCTCGCTCGCTGCATCGCCATGGTGCTGATTTGGAACGACCTCTCCGGTGGCAACCGTGAGGCCGCGGCGGTGCTCGTGGCGATCAACTCGTTGTTCCAGATCGTGGCCTTCGCGTTGCTGGGCTACTTCTATCTCAAGGTGTTGCCCGGTTGGCTCGGACTCAGCACGGTCGGCGTCCACTTTTCGGTGGGACGAATCGCGGAGACCGTGGCGATCTTCCTGGGCATTCCCCTGGTGGCGGGGTACCTCACGCGTCGCGTCGGCGAACGCGCCCGCGGTCGTGCGTGGTACGAGACGACGTTCCTGCCACGTATCGGACCGTTCGCGCTCTACGGACTCTTGTACACGATCGTGATCCTCTTCGCACTTCAGGGGCACACCATCACCGCGCGGCCCGGTGACGTGGCGCGCATCGCGCTGCCGCTGTTGTGCTACTTCGCGATCATGTGGACCGGCTCGTTCGCTCTGGGTAGGGCCATTGGCCTGCCCTACGACCGCACCGCGACGCTCGCCTTCACCGCCGCGGGCAACAACTTCGAACTGGCGATCGCGGTCGCGATTGGCGTCTTCGGTGTCACCAGTGGCGAGGCACTGGCTGGCGTCGTCGGACCGCTGATCGAGGTACCCGTGCTCGTGGGACTGGTGTACGTCTCGCTGTGGGCGAAGCGTCACTATTTCCCGGCGGCGCTCGTGACGAGATCCGAGCAGCACGATGCCTGATACCCCCGTCGTCCTCTTCGTCTGCACGCACAACGCGGGTCGAAGCCTCGCCGCGCGGGTGCTACTCGACCACTACGCGAAGGGTCGTCTGGACGTCCGTTCTGCCGGTTCAGCGCCCGGAACCGATCTCAATCCGTCGGTCGTCACGATTCTCGAAGAGCGTGGACTCGACCCTTCCAAGGACTTCCCCAAGCCACTGACCGATGAGACGGCCCGCATCGCCGACGTCATCGTGACGATGGGTTGTGGTGACGAGTGTCCGTTCTACGCCGGCAAGCGTTACCTCGACTGGGAACTCGACGACCCCGCTGGTCTGTCGGTCGAAGCGGTGCGACCGATCATCGACGAGATCGACCGGCGCGTGCGAACGCTGTTGGCCGAGATGGTTCACGAACCCGACTGAGTATCCTCGGGTCGTGGCCCACAATTGGTTCGAGACGGTTACTCACCTTTGGACGAGCTGTCCACGCCCGGCCCGGCGACGTGGCGGGGTTATCGAGTGATCCCGATTCTGACGAGTTCGCAGATGCGAGAGGCGGACGCGTTGGCGGTCGCGGCTCGCGGCACCGACGCGCTCGTGAACGCGGCCGGGACCGCCGTGGGACTCGAGGCCAAACGCCTGCTGGGCAACTGTTACGGCAAACGCGTCGCGGTGATCGCTGGACCCGGACTCAACGGAAGCGATGGTCGGGTCGCGGCGACATGGCTGCGCTCGCGCGGTGCCCGCGTCGACGTCATCGCCGTCGCCCACCAGCCCGAACGACTCGAGGGCTACGTCCTCGTCATCGACGCCGCCTTCGGTCTCGGGTGCGCCCGCCCCTACGTTGCGCCCGTCGTCGCGAGCGGGACGCTGGTTCTGGCTGTTGACGTGCCGTCCGGGGTGAACGCCGACACGGGCGAGATCCTCGGCGCGCCGATGCAGGCGGACGTGACGCTCGCCATCGGCGCGTTGAAATACGCGCACCTCACT
>Ga0209385_1000076_pt1 | contig 34831 bp, 29 predicted proteins | sample NGEPerB_FD_184506 | JGI IMG/M metagenome (GOLD analysis project Ga0209385, IMG submission 184506) | Arctic peat soil microbial communities from the Barrow Environmental Observatory site, Barrow, Alaska, USA - NGEE PermafrostAB12-B... | ecosystem: Environmental > Terrestrial > Soil > Wetlands >... | reverse complement strand
TTTCAACGGCAGTTTCGACGACGTGATCTGCGCGGCGCTCTTGAAGGAGCGCGACGCCGAGATCGCCCTGTCGCCCGGCTTTCGCTGGGGCACCAGCGTGCTGCCGGGGCAGCCGATCACGATGGAGGACATCCACAACGCCACCGCCATCACCTATCCGCAGGTCTATCGCATGAGCATGACCGGCGAGCGGCTCAAGGAGGTGCTCGAGGACGTGGCCGACAATCTGTTCAACCCCGATCCGTACTACCAGCAAGGCGGCGACATGGTGCGTTGCGGCGGGCTTGGCTACGCCATCGACGTGGGCAAGCCGATCAGCCAGCGCATCTCCGCCATGACGCAGCTGAAATCGGGCAAGCCGATCGAGCCCAAAAAGGAATACGTCGTCGCCGGCTGGGCCAGCGTGAACGAGGGCACGCAAGGCCCGCCGGTGTGGGAGCTGGTCGAGCGTTATATCGCGGCCGAGAAGACGGTGCGGGTTGCGCCCAACAGCAGCGTCAAGATTTCAGGTGTTTAAGCGGTTTTCGCTATTACATTCATGAATTAGAATGCGATAAGAGCGGGTCTGCAAGGCCATTCGCCGGGAGTTGCCGATGACAGAGCCGACCGACAAAACGCGAGCTTCGCGCCGCCGGTTTCTTGTAGGCGCTGCGGGCCTCGCCGCCGCGGGTGCAGGTGGACATGCGCTCGCCGAAAATGCCAAAAACCTGCCGCCCAATGTGCCGGATTGGACGCGCAGGCTCGGCGACGGCGTCGGTGTGCGCGCCTACGGCAATCCGTCGAAATACGAAAAGGACGTGGTGCGTCGCACCGTGTCGTGGCTCACCGCCACGCCGGAGTCCTCGGTCAGCTTCACGCCGCTGCACGCGCTCGACGGCATCATCACGCCGAACGGCTTGTGCTTCGAACGCCACCATTCCGGCATCGCCGAGATCGATCCGAACGACTACCGACTGATGCTGCACGGGCTGGTGGACAAGCCGCTGATCTTCACGCTCGAGGACTTGCAGCGCCTGCCGCGCGTCAACCGCATCCATTTCCTCGAATGCGCCGCCAATTCCGGCATGGAATGGCGCGGCGCCCAGCTCAATGGCGTCCAATACACCCACGGCATGGTGCATTGCGTGCAGTACACCGGCGTGCCGCTGAAAATTTTGCTCGACCAGGCGGGACTGAAAACCAACGCGAAGTGGATCATGGCGGAAGGCGGCGACGCCGCGGCGATGAACCGATCGATCCCGCTGGCCAAGGCGCTCGACGATTGCCTGGTCGCCTATCGCATGAACGGCGAGATGCTGCGCCCGGAGCAGGGCTATCCGGTGCGCCTGGTGGTGCCGGGCTGGGAAGGCAATGTCTGGGTGAAGTGGCTGCGCCGCCTCAAGGTCGGCGACCAGCCCTGGTACACGCGCGAGGAGACTGCGAAATACACCGACCTGTTGGCGGACGGCAAGGCGCGCAAGTTTACCTTCGAGATGGACGCCAAATCGGTGATCACCTCGCCGTCGCCGCAGGCGCCGCTCAAGCAAAAAGGCTTCACGGTCATTTCGGGTTTGGCCTGGTCTGGCCGCGGCAAGGTCAGCCGCGTCGACGTCTCGCTCGACGGCGGACGCAATTGGCGAGCGGCGCGCATCGACGGGCCGGTGTTCGACAGAGCCTGCGTGCGCTTCTACGCCGAGATCGATTGGAACGGCGAGCCGCTGCTGCTGCAATCGCGCGCCATGGATGCTACCGGCTATGTGCAGCCGAGCAAGGATGCGTTGCGCAAGATCCGCAGCGTCAATTCGATCTATCACAACAACGGCATTCAGACCTGGGCGCTTAAAGCCAACGGGGAGGTTGAGAATGTCGAGGTCGGCTAGGCTCGCGCTGTCTCTGACGGCGCTGCTCGTGCTCGTGCTCGCCGCGCCGGCCTGGGCACAAGGAAAGAAAGATGCGGCGCGCAATTACGGCATCGGTCACGCCGCCACGCCGGAGCAAATCGCCGGCTGGGACATCGACGTGCGTCCGGACGGCCAAGGCGCTCCTCCGGGCCACGGCTCGGTGAAAGAGGGCGAGAAGGTCTACCTGGACAAATGCGCCGCCTGCCACGGCGAGTTCGGCGAAAGCGCCGGCCGCTGGCCGCAACTCGCCCAGGGGAAGGGCACGCTCGCCTCCAACGATCCGGTCAAGACCGTTGGCTCGTATTTTCCATATCTGTCGAGCGTATTCGATTACATCCGCCGCGCCATGCCGTTCGGCGCCGCGCAGTCGCTGTCGAACGACGAGCTTTATGCGGTCACCGCCTATGTGCTCAACCTCAACGACATTGTCGACGACAAATTCGTGCTGTCGAAGCAGACCTGGGGCCAGGTGAAGATGCCGAATCAGGGCGGATTTTTCGACGACGACCGCGACAAGGCCGAGAAGGCGTTCTGGAACGCCAAGCCCTGCATGAGCGACTGCCGGCCGACGGTAAAGATCACCGGGCGCGCGGCCGTGATCGACGTGACGCCGGACGAGAAGACCCAGAAGCGTGGCGGGGTGGAGTAGCGTCCGGCCGCCGTTTCGCTTATGACATTTACCCGAATGTCACTGCCGACCCACCCCATGGCCAAGCTCAATCTCTCCGTCGCGGTGCGCGATTATGACCGCACCCGGCCGTTGTCCGACGGGCTGGTGCAGATCGACGGCGTCGATCCGGTGTTCATGGCGCTCGATCCGGAGGAAATCTTCTTCCGCGCCTTCCGTCATGCCGAATTCGACATCTGCGAATTGTCGCTGTCGAGCTTCACGGTCAAGACCGCTGCGGGTACGTGCCCTTACGTCGGAGTGCCGGCCTTCGTGTCGCGCGCGTTCCGCCACACCTCGATCTATGTGCGCACCGACCGCATCAAGAAGCCGGCCGACCTCAAGGGCAAAAAGGTCGGCGTGCCGGAATATCAACTGACTGCCAATGTGTGGGCGCGCGCCATTCTGGAGGATGATCACGGTGTCAAGCCGGCCGACATCCATTGGATTCGCGGCGGACTGACAGATGCCGGGCGGCTGGAAAAAATCAGCATCACGTTGCCGAAGGGCGTCAGGCTCGACGACATTCCGGCAGGCCGCACGCTGTCGAGCATGCTGGACGCCGGCGAAATCGACGCCTTCATCGGGCCGCGCGTGCCACCTGCTTTCGAGCGCGGCGATCCGAATATCGGCTGGCTGTTTCCCGATCCGGTCGCGGCGGCCAAGGATTATTTCAAGCGCACTGGCGTCTTTCCGATCATGCATCTGATCGGCGTGCGCCGCGAGTTGGCCGAACAGCATCCCTGGCTGCCGGGAGCCGTGCTCAAGGCGTTTGAGCGCGCCAAGACCATCGCGCTGGAAAAACTCTCCGACACCTCATCGACCAAAGTCACGCTGCCATTCGTCGAGGAGCGGCTGATGGAAGCGCGCGCCCTGATGGGCCAAGATTTCTGGCCCTATGGTCTCGAAGCCAACCGCAAGACGCTGGAGACCTTTCTGCGGCACCATCATGCGCAAGGCCTGTCATCGCGGCCGATGAAGCCCGAGGATCTCTTTCACGCGGGCACGCACGAGACGTTCAAACTCTAGGCTCAGACCGGGAGATGCCGATGAAGGGCTTATCGGGTTTAGTCGCATTTTCCGCCGCCATGGGGATTAGCATGTCCGTATCAGCGACCGAGATCCATGTGATGAGCGGGGGCGCACCGAAGGAAGTGTTCGCGCTGCTCACGCCGAAATTCGAACAACAGACCGGCAACAAGGTGAAGTTCACCTATGCGGTCATCACGGCGCTGCGCGAGAAACTCGCCGTCGGGGAGAAGGCCGACGTGCTGGTGATGCCGGTGCCGCTGCTCGACGGTTTTGCCAATGACGGCAAGCTGCGCGCCGACAGCCGCGCCACCTTCGGCAGCGTCGGGATCAGCGTGGTCGTGAAAGAAGGCGCAGCGCGGCCGGATATCTCGACCAAGGAAAAATTCCGCGCGGCCATGCTCGCCGCCCGCTCGGTGGTTCATGCCACGCCGGGAAAGACGCCGAGCGGCACCCACATGGGCAAGGTGTTGGAGCAGCTCGGCATCGCCGACGCCATGGCCAAGAAGGTCATTCACAAGCCGGCTCTCGACGGCGGCGTGCAGTTGGTTGCGGGCGGCGAGGCCGACATCGGCATTTATCCGGCGAGCGAAGTCGCGCACGTCAAGGGGCTGACCATTGTCGGCCCGCTGCCGGCGGGCATCGACCTCACCATCGTTTATGGCGGGGCGGCGCTCGCCGACAGCGCGGCGCCGGACGCGGCAGCGGCGTTCGTGAAATTCATGGCCGCCCCGGAAAACCGCGGCGCCTGGAAAGACGCCGGCTTCGATCCGCCCGAAAAGTAATCTTTGGCCTCCGCAGCTATTTGCGCGGCGGAATCTGGATCAGCTCGGCGATCTGCTCTTTGGTCAGCGGCTCCGAAATGAATTTCAGGTTGACCGCTTCCGGCAGCAGCGTGTCGAGCCCGTGAATGGCATCGGGATCGATCAGGCTTTTGGGGACGAAGTCGTCGCGCACGCGCTTGGCCATGGCCGGCGCGATGCGGGCGAATTCGGTATAGTCGGCCAGCACCTGCGGATTGCTCGAATACATGTAATCGATGGATTCACGATAAGCCTGCATGAAGCGCTCGATCACCGCCTTGCGGTTTTTCAGCGTCTCGGCATTGGCCACCATCACGCGAATGGTCTGCCCGCGCACCAGCGCGGCGTCGGTCGCGCGCGCGACCAGATGGATCTTGCCTTCATCCATCTCCTTCAGCCCGAACGGGGGCGCCGCCCAGCCGACATCGACCTGGTCGGTCATCACGGTGGTCAGCGTCGAGCTCGGATTGCCGGTCGACTGCGGCTTGGCGGTGAGCTTGAACTCGTCGATGAAGGCGCGCACCACGCTGTGGGTAGAGGAGCCGTTGGTGGAATAGGCGATGGTGTGGCCGTTGGTGTCCTTCAGCGTCTTGATCGCCGGGTTCTTGGCATACCAGTAGTCGGCCGCTCCCGTCGCTTCCGCGCCGATGATGCGCACCGGCGCGCCCTTCGCATAGGCCGCCATGGCGCCGAGCGTGCCGACAGCGAGCCCGACGTCGACGCTACCGGAGATGACAGGCTGCAGCGTCTCGCCGCTGCCGGAGGTGTAGATCATCTCAAGCTGGATGCCGTGCTTCTTGAAGATGCCGGCCTTGTCGCCGAGATGGCAAATGGCGGTGTCCCAGTTGCCGCGCTGGCCGATGGTGAGCTTGACCAGGTCGTCGGCGGCGGCGGAATGAACGAACGCGACCGCGGCCATCGCCGCCGCGCCTGCAATATGTCGGATGTGTTTCATGTTACGCCCCTATGTTGCAAATACTCAAAGCCGCTTGATGGAATGCAGGCCGCCGAAGCGGCCGACCAGCGCATTGGCGCCGATCGCCAGCACGAACAGCACGATCAGATTGGCATACATGCGCGGCATGTCGAACACGGAATAAGCGTTGATGATGAGGAAGCCGATGCCCTTGTTCGAGAGCTTGGTCTCGGCGAGCAGCGTGCCGATCAGCGCCACGCCGAGGCCGAGCCTTATGCCGTTGATGATCGGATGGCGCATCGCCGGCAGATAGATTTTCGTCACCATCTGCCAGCTATTAGCGCGGAAGCTGTTGCCCACGCGGATCAGCACGCGGTCGATCTGGTGCATGCCGGCGGCGACGCTGAGCGCCACCGGAAAGAAGCACGACAACGTGCCGAGCGCGACTTTGGATTCGGGGCCGACGCCAAACCACATGATCATGATCGGGAAGAAGATGATTTTGGGCGTCGGCCCGAGATAGTAGATATAGGATTCGAATGCCTTCGACAGGAACCGGTTGGCGCCGAGCACGATGCCGACCGCCAGGCCGGACAGCCCGCCGATCGCCAACGCCGCGCCGATCTCGGCCGCCGTGACGCCGAGATTGAAATAATAGTCGCCGCTGGTGAACAGGCTGGTCAAGGCGTGGCCGATTGCGAGCAGCGAGGGCACCACGTCGCGGTAGAGCCAGCCGGAATGGGAAAGGAGTTCCCAAACCGCCAGTACGGTGAGAATAATTGCAAGGCGCAGCAGCGTCACCGGGCTTAAAGCCGGCGCGGCAACCGCGGCTCGCCTCAGTCGACCGGTCTCAGCCATCGCTCTGCCTTTTCCAGCGCCATGAAGAACACAATGCTCACCAGGATCACGAAGCAGATCGCCGCATAGGTGCCGGCGAGATCGTAGCGCTCGGCCAGCTCGTTGATGAGCTGGCCGAGGCCGCCGAAATTGATCAGGAACTCGACGCCGACGATGTTGATCAGCGCGAAGATCAGCCCAAGCCGGAGCCCCACGAAGATCGTCGGCAGCGCCGCCGGGAACAGGATTTTCCAGAACTGCTGCGTGGCGTTAAGATTGAAGCTGCGGCCGACATTGACCAGCACTTTGCGGGTGCCGGCGATGCCCTCGATGGTCTTCAGGATCACCGGCGGCAGCGCGGCGAAGAACCCCATCATGATGATGGTCCAGGCGTTGCGCCCGAAGATCACCAGGAACAGCGGATACATCAGCACGATCGGCGCCGAGGCCATGGCGGCGACCCAGGTCTCGCAGGCCTGCTGCAACAGCTTGAAGCGGTGCATCAGCACGCCGCCGGCGACGCCGAACACCGTCAGCATGACGCCGGCGGTGAGGCACTCGGTGAGGGTGAGCAGGAAGCGGCTAAACACGTGTTCCTCGACGATCACCCGGCCGAAGCTGCCGATGATTTCCGAGGGCGGCGGCACGATGAAGCGGTTGACGACGCCGATCTGGATGAGAATTTCGACCGCCAGCAGGAAGGCCGCGAGCGCGCCGAGGCCCACCGTCGCGGCGGCAAAATTGCCGGGCCGTGCACGCCTCGCGGGCGCGGTGGCGGTCACGATGATGGACCTTCGTGATGCAGCACGTGAGCTTCCTCGTCGCGCATGCCGCGGCTCGCCTCTTCGCGCAGGTCGTTCCAGATTTGCGCGACGTAGCGGCCGAACGCCGCGCTGGTGACGACCTCCGAGGTACGCGGGCGCGGCAGATCGATATCGACGATGCGCTTCATCTTGCCGGGCCGGTAGGTCATCACCAAAATGCGGTCGGACATCTGCACCGCTTCGGTGATGTTGTGGGTGATCAGCAGCGTTGTCTGTTTCAGCTGCTGCTGGATCTGCAGCACTTTGTCGCCGAGCAGCAGCCGCGTCTGCTCGTCGAGCGCGGCGAACGGCTCATCCATCAACAGGATTTTCGGCTCCGACGCCAGTGTACGGGCAAGCGACACGCGCTGGCGCATGCCGCCGGAGAGTTCGCCGGGATAGCGGTTCTCGAAGCCATCGAGGCCGACCATTCCGATGAAATGGCGCGCGCGCTCGGCGCGTTTGGCCTTCGCCATGCCGACCAGCTCGAGCGGGAAGGCAACATTGTCAATCACCGTGCGCCAGGGAAAAGTGGATTCCTCCTGGAACACCATGCCGATCGATTTGTGCGGGCCGGAAATGGTTTCGCCGGCAACGCTGACCACGCCCTGATGATGGCTGAGCAACCCGCCGATCACATTGAACAAAGTCGATTTGCCGCAGCCCGAGGGGCCGATGACCGAGAGGAATTCGCCCGGCCTGACCTTGAACGACACGTCATCGACCGCGGTGATCGGGCCGTCCGGCGTCTCGTAGCGCACGACGATGTCGTCCACCACCAGGATGGCGTCGTCAGCTTGCGGTCCGGCGGCGGCCATTGTCTAGATTTCCTCGCGCATGATCTTATCCGAAAACCGGTTCCCATCCCCGATCGGGGTCGAGAACATGTTTTTCGGGATCATGCGCTATTCGCTCTTGCGCGTCATCGCCGCGGTCATGGCGGCAGTGTAGCCCGGTTCCACCCGCACATCGACCACCGCCACGTGGCCTGCGTCCACTGCCGCGATAGCCTGCGCGAAGGTAGCCGCGAGATCGCCGTTCGCCGTGATAGGGCCGAAGCCTTGCGCGCCTTGTGCGCGCGCGATGCCGGCAATGTCGATGTCGGGCTCGGAAATGCGCTGGCCGACCCAGCGGTTTTCGACCGGGCGGTTGCGCATGCGGGCGACGCGCTCCTGGTGCAGCTCGTCGTTGAAGAACGAGCGATTGTTGGCCACCACGATCAGCAGCGGAATGCGGTAATGCGCCGCCGTCCATAATGCAGTGACGCCCATCATGAAATCGCCGTCGCCGCAGACCGCGACCGCCAAGCGGCCGGAGCCTTTGAGCGCGAGCGCGGCGCCGACCGAAATGCCCGGTCCGCCGCCGACGCCGCCGCCGCCGTCGGAACCGAGATAGTCGAGCGGGTGGCGGAACGGCCAGCTGGCGCCGTTCCACGACAATGTGACATGGGTGAGGGAGGCGGGGCGGTCGCCGACCGCGCGGCGCAGCGCATCGGCCAGATGATCGACGGTGAGCTTGCCGTCAACAAGCTTGGGAAATTTCGGCGTGACTGATGACATCGCGCGCGGACCGCCGGGCCCGAGTGCTGCGAGCAGAGCCGGCACCGCGGCATCGGGCTCGCAGGCGATCATGACATCGACCGGCGGCAGGCCCTGGTAGTCCATGCTCCAGCCATTGTGCAGTCGATGATCGACCGACACCTGCACGACCTTGGCCGCCATCGTGCCGCCAAGACCCTTGAAGGTGCCGGCGATGTCGACCCAGTCGAGGCTGAGAATAGCGTCGGCAGACCGGATGGCGTCGGCTGCCTCGGGCGCCAGCACGCTGCCGCCGGGGCTGCCGGCATGCAGCGGATGATCGGTCGGGAAGGCGGCGCCGACTTTGATGTCGGTGACCACACGCGCGCCTAGGCGCTCGGCCAGTGCAACACGCGCGTTCCAGGCATCGAGATCGCGCGAGACGCGACCGGCGAGCATGACAGGATGTTTTGCGCCGCGCAGCAGGTCGGCGGCTTTGTTGATGACGTCCGCGGGGGCCGCGCTCTTAACCTCCGGCATGTAGCGTTTGGCATCGATCGGGGCGACCGGCTCGGCCAGCTTCGACTCCTGCATCTCGGCGTCGAGATTGACGTAAGTCGGCCCGCGCGGCGCGGTGTTGGCGATCCAGCCGGCGCGCAAGACCGCTTCGCGCGCGGCGACGGGGGAAGCCGGCTGGTCGTCCCATTTGGTATAGCCGCGCACCAGCGCGCCCTGGTCGCGCGCGGTGTGGATCCAGTCGATCCACGGCCGCCGCTTGGTCGCGTCGACCGGTCCGGTGGCGCCGAGCACGACCATCGGCATGCGGTCGCACCAGGCATTGAAGAACGCCATGGTGGCGTGCATCAGTCCGACATTGGAATGCACCGCCGCCGCCATCGCCTTGCCGGTGACTTTTGCATAGCCGTGCGCGATGGCGACCGCGCTTTCCTCGTGCAGGCAGAGCAGCATCTGCGGCCGCTCATTGCCGAGGTAATTCACCAGGCTGTCGTGCAGGCCGCGATAGCTGGCGCCCGGATTGAGCGCGATATAGGGAATGTCGAGCGCGCGTAGCGCATCGGCCACCACGTCGCTGCCGAAGCCGGCGGCGTTGACGCCGGCCGGAACCGGGCGGTCGAGGGCCGCTATTGTTGCATCGCGGGCCGGTTGCGCTTTTGCGCTATCGCGTGTGGAATTCGGCACTTGTGGACCCCAGCCTCTCGATCAAGGCGGCATCCAACCGGATCACGGGCTCTGACGCAACCTCGCCAGCACCTTGAGGCCGGCGTAACCGTCGGCCGGCTCCATGCCGACCTTGCGCTGGAAGGCGAGAATAGCCTTGACCGTGTCGCTGCCGGTGCGGCCATCGATGCCGTCGGTCTTGAAACCGCGTTCATTGAGACGGCGCTGGATTTCCATGACCTCCGCCAGCGTCGGCACGCGCTCGCCGCCGGGGAACAACTGGTGAAACGGCGGGTCGCCGTGAATGAGGTCGCCGAGATGGACCAGCGCCAGCGTGTAACTGGTGGACGGGTTATAGGAATAAACGCTACGGAAATTCTGCCCGATCAGGAAAGCAGGCCCGCCGGCGACCGGCAGCCAAAGCTTCACCTGATCGCCGGGCCGCGCGTAAGCCGCGCCGTCGGCACGTAGCACACCGAGTTCCTGCCACTTGGCGTAACTGCGCATGGTGCGGTTGTTGGCCAGCCGCGCCTGGCCCGCGGCGAGCTTCACTTCGCAGCCCCAGGCCTCGCCGCGGCGGTATTTGCCGCGCTCGACCATATAGCGCGCGGTGCCGGCCAATGAATCGTCGGGCTTGCCGAACGGCGAGGTGCGGCCATCGCGGTCGTAATCGACGCCCATGTTGAGCCACACCTCCGGCATCCACTGGGTGTGACCCATGGCGCCGGCCCAGGAGCCGATCATGTCCGGTGCTTGCGCCCAGCCGCGCTCGACGATGACCAGGGCGTTGAGCAGTTCCGCTTCCCAATAGGCGCGCCGGCGCGGCTCGCCCCAGGCCAGCGCCGCCAGCGCCGGGATCACCGGCCGCATGTATTTCGGATTGACGATGACATCGCCGAACGACGATTCCATGCCCCACAGCCCGAGCAGGGTGTAGCGGTCGACGCCGTAGTCTTTTTCCAAACGCTCGAACAGGCTGGCATATTCCTTCGCCCGCTCCTTGCCGGTGATGACGCGCCAATCGGAACAGCGGCGGTTGATGTATTGCCACACTTGCTCGGTGAATTCCGGCTGTGCGCGCTGCTGCTCGTACACGCTGGTGTCCGGCGTCAGTGTGCCCATCACGCGGTTATAGGTTGCCTCCGATATGCCGCGCCGGATCGCGCGGGTGCGGAAGCCGGCGACCCAGCGGGCGAAGGCGGGGGATTGTGCGGCCAGCGACGGTCCGCCGAAAGCGATGCTGGCAGTTGCGCCCAACGCGCGAGCGAGCCACGCGCGGCGGCTCAGCAAGCTAGCGGGCGCAGCGGGTCCGAAACGGGAGATTCGCGGCATGCGGCATTGTAGCATGACGGCTGTGTAAGCAATTGGCTGGAGCAATGCTCCTCAGCGCGCGGAACTATCGGCGGTGATGCCGGTGCCGGTTTCTTTGAATGTGCCGGCGCTCGCGATGATGCCGCTGCGGCTTGGCGCGCTCGGCAGCGGCTTCTTGCACTTTGGCCGGCCGCGTTGATAAAGCCTCCGGCGTCGCTGGCGGCAATGCCGAAGCAGCGCGTACGTCCGCTGGCGGGCTGGGGTACAAGATCACCGGCAATTTGACGGGAACCGGCGGTGCCGGCTCGCCCGGCATGATCTCGCTGCCGCGGCCGCCGACCAGCCGCTCATAGGCCGCGACCAGCGTCATGTACGGATTGACCCACACCCAGCCGACGGTGGTGAACACCTGGATGTTGAAATGCAGGTGGTAGGACGTGCCTCTCTCATAGTCGCCCCAGCTCGCGACCTTGCCGATGATCTCGCCTTCGCTCACTTGCCGGCCGTTCAGCAGGCCGTCGTTATCCATGAATTTCGGATTCATGTGCAGGTAGCGAAAGCGGACGTGTTCGTTCTCGGTATTGACCACAATGTAGGCGCCGAGATTTCCGGGCAGGCGCCGAATGACGCCGTCATGGACGGCGGCGACCGTGTGCTGATAAGGCACACAGCGATCGGCGTCCGGCTTGGACAGCACACAGTTGGCGGGACGAATATCCTCGCCCTGGTGGCCGTAGCCGCCGGGGCACTGGCCGACAAGAAAATCGCGCAGCTCGCAGAAATTGTCGCGCCACGGATAGCTGAAATTCTCCGGCGCCGATTCGTCGAAGACCAGCGACTTGTCGTTGCGCCTGCAACGGTACTGGGCGCCCTTCATGCCCAGGCGCCCGACGACACCGGTCTTGTAACAGTCGCCCCACGGCATGAACGATTGCGATTTCACGTAAGCCGTCGCGTGCGCGATCGGAAAACGTATGCGGGCATAGACATGATAGTCCACACGGCCGGGCAATTTATTCCAGCCGGAATTCTCGATCAGGTCGCCCGGACCGTAATAAGTGAAAGAATCCAACTGTGCCAGCGGCCGGCTGAGGTCGAATTTCGGCTGAGGGATTTTTGCCGGCGTCCCGCCGGCCGTGCGCAATAAATTCAAAAAACGCAGTGCCACCGGATCGGCTTCCCGGCACGAAAGACGTTTAGATGACGGCCTCATATCGTAGCACTGGATCGACAGCACGTAGGGCACGCCGAAGCGCTCGAACACATAGCGCACGTGGGCTTCGCTTAAGATTCGGCGGATACCGGGAAACTTCTGCTCCAACTCTTTTGGGATGGGCTCTTCTTTTTCCACGTGATTTGGCGAATCGAGGTTGTAGACAAAGGCCGCGCCGGAGATCTCCACCACGACCGGTTTCGAAAACCGGGTGTCGACCCCCTCGGCAATGAATGTGGCATCGTAGCCGGCCGGTCCGGGCAGGAAGAATTTCGTCGGATGGAAATCGCCGAAATATTTGTCCGAACTCGCGGTGTCCGGCTTGCCTTCGGCCACGTCCTTGCGAAACGCATCGATGTCAAACGGCAACAGCACCGGGACCGCGCTCTTGGCGATGCCGGCAAAACGCTTGCCGGTGATGGCGTTGAGGCGCCCGAACGCCTCGGCTGGCGCTTGCGTGCCGTGGTCGGGCAAGCTCGCCGCCGCCGCGTCCCAATTGACGTCGCTCAGCGTGATGACGGGGCTTTCCATCTCGCCTGCGGTCACCGGCCCGCCAACGAGCAACGCCAGGCTTACAAAAACGGCACGTTTCAACAGGCTTCCCTCATTCGCCCCGCCAGTCTTGCTGGCGCATGAGTTAACGGCATCGTTGTTCGGCATACAAGAGCGGCGCCGTGGTGTAGGCTTGCGCCCAGTGGAATAAACGGAGACGCGCGCGACATGACGGTCAACGAAGCGGGCAGAATGGGGACGGCGAGCGCCGACCGCGTGCCGGAAATCATCGAGAGCGGCGGCACGGCCCGGCTGCATCTGACGCTCGCCACTACCGACTACGACCACGTGCGTGACCTGCTGAACGGCGTGGTGCGCGCCGAGGGCATTGTGCTCACCGGCTTCGTGCTGCCGGTGGAAGAAATCTTCTTCAGGTTCATTAAAAATAGGGAATGGGACGTTTCCGAAATGTCGTTCGGAAAGTTCATCGGTTTTGCCGCGCAAGGCAATTCGCCGTTCGTCGGGATTCCGGTGTTCCCGTCGCGGGTATTCCGCCAGTCGGCCTTCTACATTCGCGCCGACCGCGGCATCCGCTCGCCGAAAGATCTCGAAGGCAAGACCGTCGGCATCCCGGAATGGGCGCAGACCGCCGGCATGTACGCGCGCGGATTTCTGGCGGAACAATGCGGGGTCGATCTTAGTGCGATCCGCTGGGTGCAGGCCGGCATGAACCAGCCGGGGCGCGACGAAAAAGTCGAATTCAAATTGGCGAAAAATATCCGCTACGAGCAACGACGCGACGCCAGCCTCAGCGGATTGCTGCTGTCGGGCGAAATCGACGCGGCGATCTCGGCGCGCGTGCCGGATGCCTTCACAACGGGCGCCGGCAAGATCGTGCGGCTCTATCCGGATTATCGCAGCGAGGAGATGCGCTATTACGAAGCGACCGGCATCTTCCCGATCATGCATGTGATCGCCATGCGCCGCGCGGTGTTCGAGCGCTATCCTTGGGTAGCGATGAATTTGTTCAATGCGTTCGAGGAGGCCAAGCGCCGCAGCTTGGAGCGCATCGGCGACTTGACGGCATCGCGCATCCCGGTGCCGTGGGCGGCTGCGATTGCCGGCGAGTGGAGCAAAAGCTTCGGCACCGATCCGTTTCCTTACGGGCTGGAGGCGAACCGCAAGACGCTCGACGCGTTCTGCCGCTTCGCCCACGACCAGGGCGTCACCGCGCGCAGGCTCACGCCCGACGATCTGTTTCCGAAGGAAGTGCGCGCGAGCGTAAGGGTCTAATCCTTCGCGCGCTCGACGTAGCTGCCGTCGGTGGTCATCACCACCACGCGGGTGCCGGCGATGATGTGGGTCGGAACCATGGTGCGCACGCCGTTCGACAGGATTGCCGGCTTGAACGAGCCCGACGCGGTCTGTCCCTTCATGGCGGGTTCGGTTTCCTTGATTTCCAGCGTCACCTTTTGCGGAATTTCGATCGATATCGCGATGCCCTCGTGGATGGCAAGTTGAACCTTCATGCCCTCCTGCAGATAGGCGGCCATGTCGCCGACGATATCGTCTTGCAACGCGACCTGGTCGTAGGTCTGGTCGTTCATGAAATGGAAGCCGTCGCCGTCGTGATAGAGGTAGGAATACTCCACCTCCTCGACATGGGCGCGCTCGACCTGGTCGGTGGTCTTGTAGCGCATCTGGGTCTTCACGCCGTCGGAAATCCGGCGCATATCGATCTGCGTGGTCGGTGTGCCCTTGCCGGGATGAAAACTTTCCGCATTGAGGACGACACAGAGCTTACCGTCGAGATCGACGATATTGCCTTTGCGGAGCTGGCTAGCGATGACCTTCACGGTAACGATCCTTAAGTGGGAGGCTTGTATCTTTAAGCGGGAGACTTGCCTTAGGTGGGAGGCGGGTTTCGGGCGCACCATAGCGATCTTCGCGCGCGATGCCAGTGTTTCCCGAAGGCCTTTTCTTAAAGTAACTAAGGTCATTTCGTTGAGGTAAATGTGCGCGAACCCCCGCCGTTCTGGCTGCCCGGCCCGCATGCGGCGCGTAGGCCTTATTTGCTGGCGCGCGGCCGCATCGCGGCGGCGTTGCGGGCCTGGTTTTCAGCGCGCGATTTCATCGAGGTCGAGACCGCGGCCTTGCAGGTCTCGCCCGGCAACGAGACCCATCTGCATGCTTTCGCCACCGAGTTGTTCTCACCTGGCGGGGAGCGGCGGCCGCTTTACTTGCGCACCTCACCGGAATTTGCCTGCAAGAAGCTGCTGGCCGCGGGCGAGACGCGTATTTTCGATTTTGCCCGCGTGTTCCGCAACCGCGAGCGCGGCGCGCTGCATCACCCTGAATTCACCATGCTGGAATGGTATCGGGCGAACGAGCCGTATGAGACGCTGATGGACGACTGCGCGGCGCTGATGGCCGCGGCGGCGCGCGCCGCCGGCGCCAAGCAGTTCACGTTTCGCGGCAAGACCATCGATCCATATGCCGCGCCGGAGCGCGTGAGCGTGGCGGAAGCCTTCGAGCGCCATGCGGGGGTCGATCTGCTGGCGATGGTTGCCGACGGGAAGGGCGACGGCAAGAAACTCGCCGCTGCGGCGGCCAAGGCCGGCGTTGCTACGACGGCGGACGACAACTGGGGCGATATCTTCAGCCGGATCCTGGCCGAGCGGGTCGAGCCGCAGCTCGGCGTCGGGCGCGCGACACTCTTATATGAGTATCCGCTGCCGCTGGCGGCGCTGGCGCGAGCAAAACCAGGTAGCGACAAGGTCGCCGAGCGCTTCGAGCTTTATGCCTGCGGGGTGGAGCTTGCCAATGCGTTCGGCGAGCTGACCGACGCCGCCGAGCAGCGCGCGCGCTTTGAGACCGCGATGGCCGAGAAGCAGCGCATCCACGGCGAGCGCTATCCGGTCGACGAGGATTTTCTTGGCGGCCTCGGTGAGATGCCCCCAGCCAGCGGCATTGCGCTCGGCTTCGACCGACTGGTGATGCTGGCCACGGCTGCGCAACGCATCGAGCAGGTGATATGGACTCCGGTGGTCGAGTCGTGAACAACAACACATACAGGGAATAGCGATGCCTACGTTCAGAAACGCACAACAAATCTGCGATCACGGATTTGCGCCGAACGAGCAACTGCCGGCACTGGAGGCAGTCGCCGCGCGCTACGCGGTGGCGCTGCCGCCGGCTTTGGCCGACTTGATCGATCCGAACGATCCACACGATCCGATCGCGCGCCAGTTCGTTCCCGATGCGGCGGAGCTCGATCATCGGCCGCAAGAGCTCAGCGACCCGATCGGCGATGACGCGCACTCACCGGTCGAGGGCATCGTGCACCGCTATCCCGACCGCGTGCTGCTCAAGCTCACGCCGATCTGCGCGGTCTATTGCCGGTTCTGCTTCCGACGCGAGACGGTCGGGCCCGGCAAGGCGAACGCGTTGTCGGCGGCGGCGCTTAGCGCTGCGCTCGACTACATCCGCAGCCGGCCGGAAATCTGGGAAGTGATCCTCACCGGCGGCGATCCACTGGTGTTGTCGGCGCATCGCCTGCGCGAGGTGATGAAGCGCCTCGGGACAATCGAGCACGTCAAGGTATTGCGCATTCACACCCGCGTCCCGGTCGCGGAGCCGGCGCGCCTGACGGCGGAACTGGTGCGGGCGATCAAGGTCAAGGGGAAGCCGACTTACGTGGCGCTGCACATCAACCATCCGCGCGAATTGACCGCCGCGGCGCGCGCGGCCTGTGCGCACATGGCGGACGCAGGGCTGGTTCTGCTCGGGCAATCGGTTCTGCTGGCCGGCGTGAACGACACGCCGCAGGTGATGGGCGATCTGATGCGCGCGCTGGTCGAATGCCGGATCAAGCCGTACTACCTGCACCACGGCGATCTGGCGCCCGGAACCGCGCATTTGCGTACCGACATCGCGACCGGGCAGGACCTGATGCGTGCCTTGCGCGGGCGATTGTCGGGGTTATGCCAGCCGACTTATGTGCTCGATATTCCCGGCGGCTACGGCAAATCGCCAATCGGCCCGGACTATCTCGCGCGCACCGGTTCAAACGGCGCGGCGCATTTCGTCGTCGAGGATTTCAACGGGTGCCGGCATCATTATCCGCCGGCGGGTTAACGCGACCGGCGCGTAGCGGCTCAGTGGTGTCGGATCGACAAAAAGTCGAGCAGGGCCGCCGCCACCGCGAGGCTGGCAAAGCCGATGAACACCACGGCGATCACGGCATTCATGACGTAGTGCACGTCGCGCCGCAGCTCCGCCACCACATTTTTGCTATTGATCATGGCCTGACGCTCCCGAGGAGAGCTGCTTGCAGGGCAACACCAATGTACCCGCAAGGAATCGTCCGGCCCATAATTTCTACATTAAAAATCGCATGAAATGCGGCGGATCTTCGCATGGCAGCTATAACGGAACCGCCAGCGCCAAAATGGCGCGCCCTAGGGGATTCGAACCCCTGTTACCGCCGTGAAAGGGCGGTGTCCTAGGCCTCTAGACGAAGGGCGCAGACCTAACGCGGCGGGAACGCTGCGTTGGCCGGACGTATAATAAGCTTCGCCGCCAGCGGCAAGCAGACGGTTTTGCGTTACCACTTGCCCGTATTGGGCATCGACTTCCACGGCTCCTGCGGCTGCTTGGCGGCGCCCTTCTGCAACAGCTCGATGGAATGCTTGTCGGGCGAGCGCACGAAGGCCATGACCCCGTCGCGCGGCGGCCGGTTGATGGTCACGCCCGCCTGCATCAGCGCCGCGCAGGTGGCGTAGATGTCGTCCACTTCGTAGGCCAGGTGCCCGAAATAGCGCGCCTCGCCATAGTCCTCGCTGTCCCAGTTGTAGGTAAGTTCCACTTCCGGCCCCGGGCGGCCGGTCTTCTTGCTCTCCTCGACCAACTTCGCGTCGCCCGGCGGGGCCAGGAACACCAGCGTGTAGTGGTTCTTCTCGTCCACCCGCCGGCGGGTCTCCTTGAGGCCGAGCTTGTTGCAATAGAAATCGAGCGCGGCATCGAGATTGCGTACGCGTAGCATGGTGTGCAGATATCTCATGGCTCAAACCTCATGAACGATGGGCTCCTGAACGCACGACTATATAATAATGATAGCGACCGATCTTGAGACAGCAATTTTACGCCTGCGCGACCTGATCGAGGACGCGGCAGCAATCGTCCCGTTCACAGGGGCGGGGATATCCACCGAATGCGGTATCCCGGATTTCCGCTCGCCCGGCGGCCTGTGGACCAAGAACCAGCCGATCCCGTTCGACGCCTTCATCGCGAGCGGCGAGATGCGCGACGAGGCCTGGCGCCGCCGCTTCGTTATGGAGGAGAGTTTCGCCAAGGCCAAGCCGGGGCGGGGGCACTTGGCGCTGGCGAGCCTCTATCGCGCCGGCAGGGTGCCGGCGCTGGTGACGCAGAATATCGACAACCTGCATCAGGCTTCCGGCATCGCGCCCGATGACGTGGTCGAACTGCACGGCAACACCACCTATGCCGTGTGCCTGGAATGCGATCAGCGCTACGAGTTGTCGTGGGTCCGCCAAAAATTCGAGGCCGCGGGCCGGCACGCGCCGGACTGTACCTGCGGCGGCTACATCAAGACCGCCACCGTGTCGTTCGGGCAGGCGATGCCGACCGATGCGATGGCGCGCGCAGAGCAATTGACCAAGCGTTGCGATCTGTTTCTCGCCATCGGCTCGTCGCTGGTGGTGTGGCCGGCGGCGGGATTTCCGCTCATGGCCAAGCGCAACGGCGCCGCCCTCGTCATCATCAACCGCGAGCCGACCGAGTTCGACGAACTCGCCGATCTGGTGGTGCATCACGACATTGGCGACGTGCTCGGACCCTTCATCGTGCACTGATTCGGAATTCACTGCGCTGTGCATAGACCTGTGCGCAAGCTCCTTTTTGCACTTTGCCGCGCGGGACCCGGTGTTATCTTAAATTCACAGATTCGGTGAAGCGCTCTTGAAGAGGCGCCAGAAAAGCGACGGCGTGCGGCGTCATGGCGTCGGACGGGGTTGAAGCAAAAATGCCTGGTAATAATCTCCGTCCGGGAACGGTCAGAGAACTGGTCGATGAAACGGCGGCCAACCTCATCGAGGTGGCGGGTGTCATCAAGTGGTTCGACGTCGCCAAGGGCTTCGGCTTCATCATCCCCGACAATGGCATGCCGGACGTGCTGCTGCACGTGACCTGCCTGCGCCGTGACGGCTTCCAGACCGCCTACGAAGGCGCGCGGGTGGTGTGTGAGGTGCTGCAACGCCCCAAGGGCTTGCAGGCGTTCCGCGTTCTGTCGATGGACGAAACCACCGCGGTGCACCCTGCGCAGATGCCGCCGCCGCGCACCCATGTCATCGTGACGCCGACCAGCGGGCTCGAGCGCGCCCAGGTGAAATGGTTCAACCGCTTGCGCGGTTTCGGTTTCCTCACCCGTGGCGAGGGCACGCCCGACATCTTCGTCCACATGGAGACGCTGCGTCGCTACGGCTTGGCCGAGCTGCGCCCGGGTCAGACCGTGCTGGTCCGGTTCGGACCCGGGCCGAAGGGCCTGATGGCCGCCGAGGTTCACCCGGACAATGGATCGCTCGGTCCCGCCTCGCACTGATCGCCGGCCGCTTCCCGCCCAGCCGTTTGGCCGATTTTCCCATTGCCGCTCGGCAGCCGTGCGCGTAAAGGCGAGCCCATGCGCGCTTTGCGGTGGACCGCTTTCGTTCTGTTCGGGCTTGTTGTCGCCGTCGGTCCGGTCCGGCCGGCCGCGCTGCAGACGCTCGAAATCGCCAGCAAGACCGGGGTGCACGCGTTCTCCGTCGAACTGGTCGAAAACGATGCCGATCGGGCGAAGGGCTTGATGTTCCGGAAGGAATTGCCGGAAGGCCGCGGCATGCTGTTCGATTTCCATCGCGATCAGGACGTGAGCTTCTGGATGCAGAACACCTACATCCCGCTCGACATGATCTTTATCCGCGGTGACGGGCGCATTCTGCGCATCGCTGAGAACACCGAGCCGCTGTCAACGCGGATGATTCCGTCCGGCGGGCCGGTGCGCGCGGTGCTCGAGGTGATCGGCGGAACCGCCCGCAAACTGGGCATCGCGCCGGGCGACCGCGTCGGCCATCCGATCTTCAAGACGCGCTGAGTTGCTGGCTCAAGCGCAAGCGTGTATCGCGTCGTCCGTCGGGGCGTAGCGCAGCCCGGTAGCGCATCTGCTTTGGGAGCAGAGGGTCGCAGGTTCGAATCCTGCCGCCCCGACCAGCCTTCGCTCTTCGAGCTTCGGCTCGACGAGCCGTTGCCAGCACCTGGCCTTGGCCCTATACGGACCTGCACAGGCCCCAACCGGTTCTCATCCCATGACAGCCCGCATTTACAAGCCAGCCAAGACCGCCATGCAGTCGGGCCACGCCAAAACCAAGGGTTGGGTGCTTGATTTCGAGCCCGAGGCGCCGCGCACGGTGGAGCCGCTGATGGGCTGGACCTCGTCCGGCGACATGCGCCAGCAGGTGCATCTGAGCTTTGCCAGCAAGGAAGAGGCGATCGCCTATTGCGAGCGCCATGGCATCGCCTATCAGGTCTCCGAGGCGACGCCGTCAGCGCGGCGCGGCCTGTCCTATTCGGACAATTTCTCGTTCAAGCGCCGCGACGCCTGGACCCACTGACATCCATCGTCGGATGCCAGTGTCGTCCTCCGGCGCGCAGGCCTAGCGCGCTGCCGACTCCAGATCGCGTGCTGGCGAGCCCGAGCGCTGCCGCAGCAGCGCGATGAAGCGCTCCTCCGGCATCGGCTGCCCGAGCAGGAAGCCCTGGCCAAAATCGCAGCCCAAGCTGGCCAGCGCCATGGCGTCGGCGGCCTTTTCGATGCCCATGGCGACCGCGCTGCGCTGATAATTGTGCGCCAGGTCGATTACCGACTTGCACAGCGGCATGTTGAGCTTGTCGGTGGCACAGTCGGTGACGAATTTGCGATCGATTTTGAGCTCGACAAAGGGCATTTCGCCGAGCTGCGCCAGCGCCGAATAGCCGCCGCCGAATTCGTCGATGGCAAGCCGCACATTGCGCGGTGCCAGCCGCTCGCTGATGTCGCAAGCCAGCGCAAGGTCGGCGATGATGTTTTCCTCGCGCAGGTCGATGATCAGGCCCGGCCAATTGTCCGGGTTCGGGCGATGCGCCATCAAGATTTCTTCGATCGGCAGCTTGACCAGAGTCGCGGGCGCAATATTGACCGAGAGCGGTATATTGACGCCGAGCTTGGAAAAAATGACGCCGGTCTTGAGCGCGCTGGCCAAGGGCCAATTCCGACAGTCGAATGACGCTCGCTTCGCCCGCGCCCGGCATGAACGCCGCGGGCAGCAGGACGCCGTGTTGCGGATGGCGCGCGCGGGCATAGGCTTCCGCGCCGGCGAGCTGTTTTTTGCGCAGATCGATCTTCGGCTGATACCAGAACTCGATCCATTTGTTGTCGAGCGCTTGCTCGAGTTCGATGTGGGCGGTGGCCGTCGGCATTCCGAGCTTGAGCTCCAGGATGATCTGGACGATCGCTTCGGTTTCGTAGGGCTTCTTGAGCACAGGCAGCATATTGAGCTTGTGCTCGACGCCGATGTTCTTGACATGATCGAGCACCGCGGCACCGCGGTTGCTCGTCAGTTGCACGGCGCCGCGAAAGCCGCGCGCGCCGAGGGCGGCCATCGAGTCGATGGCGTCGGCGGAGTCGAGCGAGATATTGTGGAAGATAAGATCGGGGATGCGTGTTTCCGTCGATTTGCGCAGCGCCGCGCCGTCGGGAAATTCCACGGTGTCGATACCGGAGCCGTGCAGCACCAGCGACAGGAATTGCCGGATGCTGGAATCCTCGTCGACCAGGTAGCAGAGCGAGACGGCACCCGGTGCCAGCGGCGGGGCCTCGACGACAGGCGCGGGGCTGGTTTTGGTCGGCGATTTTGCGCGGGGCGCGGGCATGAAAGCTTGGCGCATTCCAACTGCGAATGATGGATTGTCGATTGCCGCTATTGGTGTTCCAAACTTGTTAAATATGGGTTTCCCGCGCGCCCGGTTGGGCCGCCGCGGGATGGGCTAAATCCCACAGAACATGGAAGATATTTGGCGACCCCGGCTGGATTCGAACCAGCGACCCCCAGCTTAGAAGGCTGGTGCTCTATCCGGCTGAGCTACGGGGTCTTTGCCTGGCGCAAGGTTTACCCGCGCCGCCGGCCTATTGAAAGGTCCGCGGCTGGGTAACCTGCACGGTCCCGCGGCCCTGGCGATAAGCGCCATTGCCGATGATGCTGATCGCGCGCGTCAAGGGCTTGGCGCGTTGTGGGCATCCAAGGCGATCGAACAGGCGATGCCGATGTCGCGGCTGCCGGGCTTCAGCTAATCGAATATTCACCAGTTAAATAAATGCCTTAGACGCAGCTCTTGCGGCAGTTCATCTAACTTCTCAGAATTGCCGGCTAGTGAATTGGCCAGACAATCCGATACGGTCTTGGCCAAGCCATTGTTTACATCGAGCCGTCCACCGGCGCTCGCCCATGATCCGTCCACGCCTTAGCCACGACCTCGACACCTTCAAGCGCTGAACTGATAGTGGCGATCGCCGCACGAAGAGTAACGACCGTCGCCATACTGGGAGGCTCCCCCGATGTTCACGTCCGTCCGCGCCGGCCTTGCCGCCGCGCTCATGGTCCTTATTTTGGCCCTTGCCGTCATTCCGACGCTGGCCGCCGACAAGGCCTTCAAGCGCAGCGATCTCGACGACGCGGCGATCAAGCTCGAGGCGCAGATCAAGAGCGATGCCGGCACGGTGAGCAAGCCGGCCGCCACCTTGCGGCACGACGCCGACGCCGCCTTCCAGAAGAACGATTTCCGCACCGGCATGACTGTGCTCGGCCAGCTCGTCACGGTGGCGCCGACCGATGCGACCAGCTGGCTGCGCCTGTCGCGCGCGGTATTGCAGATCAGGCCGCGCGACGACAACGAGCGCGCGCTGCTGCTCGATCGCGCCTCGACCGCCGCCTATATCGCCTACAGCCGCGCGGGCGACCGCAACCTGGAAGCCGACAGCTTGGCGGTGCTCGGCAAGACGTTCGCCGACCGCAAGCTTTGGCGCCCGGCGCTCGATTCCATGCGGCTTTCGCTCGATCAGCACGAGAGCGCCGAGCTGCGCGGCCAATACGAGCGGCTGCGTAGCGAATACGGCTTCCGTCTGCTGGATTACTCGGTCGATTCCGACGCCGTCTCGCCGCGCACCTGTTTTCAGTTCTCCGAGGAACTGCCGGGGCGGCGCACCGATTTCTCACCCTTCGTGGCGGTGGCGGGCCAGGACAAGCCGGCGATTTCGGCCAACGACAAGCAGCTCTGCGTGGAAGGCCTCAAGCACGGCGAGCGCTACGCCATCACGCTGCGCGCCGGCCTGCCATCGGTGGTCAGGGAGACGCTGGCGAAATCGGCCGACTTCACCATCTTCGTGCGCGACCGCAAGCCGTTCGTGCGTTTTTCCGGCAAGGCCTATGTGCTGCCGCGCAACGGCCAGCGCGGCATTCCGGTGCTCAGCGTTAATACCATCGCTGTCGTGCTCTCGGTCTATCGCGTCGGCGACCGCAATCTGATCGACACCGTGCTCGGCTACGATTTCCAGCGAAACTTAAGCCCCTACGAGGCCGAGCGGCTGGCCAATGAGCGCGGCGCCAAGGTGTGGGGCGGCGAACTCACGGTCGAACCGAAGCTCAACATCGAGGTCGCCACCGCGTTTCCGATCGATCAGGCGCTCGGCGATCTCAAACCCGGCGTCTATGTGATGACGGCGGTGCCGAAAGACCTGGTGTCGAACGACTACGACCAGCGCGCCAGCCAATGGTTCATCGTGTCCGACTTAGGACTGTCTGCCTACAGCGGGCATGACGGCATCGACGTCTTTATTCACTCGCTGGCGAGCGCGGAACCGAGCGGGTCCGTGGAGGTGCGGCTGATCGCACGCAATAACGAGGTGCTGGCGGTCAAGCCCACCGACAAGGACGGCTTCGTGCATTTCGAGGCCGGGCTGACGCGCGGCGAGGGTGGCCTGGCGCCGGCCGCGATCGTCGGTGCCGATAAGGCCGACTATGCATTCCTCAGTCTGAAGTCGCCGGCCTTCGATCTGTCCGATCGCGGCGTGGCGGGCCGGCAGGTGCCGGCCGGGCTCGATGCGTTTGTCTATACCGAGCGCGGCGTCTACCGCAGCGGCGAAACCGTGCACGTGACTTCGTTGCTGCGCGACGCGCGCGGCATCGCCGCCGCTTCGCCGCTCACATTGGTGGTCGAGCGGCCAGACGGCGTCGAATACCGCCGCGCGCTGGTGGCCGATCAGGGTCTCGGCGGCCATAGCTGGAGCGTGCCGATCGTCTCATCCGCTTCGACCGGCACCTGGCGCGTGCGCGCCTATACCGATCCCAAGCGTGCGCCGGTCGGCGAGGCCAGCTTCCTGGTGGAAGACTATGTCGCCGATCGCATCGAATTCGATCTCACCGCGGCGGCCAAAGTCATTCCGCGCGACGCGCCGGCGCAGCTTAGCGTCGACGGACATTTCCTCTACGGCGCGCCGGCCTCCAATCTCGATCTGCAAGGCACGGTGACGATCGCGGCGGCCAAGGAGCGGCCGGGCTTTACTGGATATTCATTTGGGCTCGCCGACGACGAGGTCACGGCCGCGCGCCAGGACATCGAGGATCTGCCGGCGACCGACGCGACCGGCAAAGCGACCTTCCCGGTCAAGCTCGACAAGATTCCAGCCACGTCACGCCCGCTCGAAGCCCATATCACCGTCAGCATGGCGGAATCCGGCGGCCGCGCGGTCGAGCGCAAGCTCACGCTGCCGATAGCACCCGATGCAGCCATGATCGGCGTCAAGCCGGCCTTTTCCGGCCGCACACTCGCCGACGGCGCCAATGCCGATTTCGACGTGGTGATGGCCGCCCCAGACGGCACGACGCTGGCGCAAAGCGGCCTGCGCTACGAGCTGCTCCGGGTCGAGACCAGCTACCAATGGTACCGGCAGAACGGCCAATGGGAATACGAGCCGGTCAAGCGCACCGAGCGCGTCGGCAACGGCAGCGTGGATGTCACCGCCGACAAGCCGGCGCGGATTTCGTTGCCGGTGAAGTGGGGACGCTACCGCCTGGAAGTGTCGACGGGCGCGGCGAACGGCGCCATCACGTCGCTCACCTTCGACGCCGGTTTTTATGCGGAAGCGAACGCCGACACGCCCGATCTGCTCGAAGTCGCGCTCGACAAGTCGGATTACAAATCCGGCGACGCCGTGACTGTATCGGTGACCGCGCGTACGGCCGGCCGCCTCACGCTCAACGTATTCACCGACCGGCTGGTGGCGACGACGTCGCAAGACGTGAAAGCAGGCAGCGTGCGCGTGCCGCTGACCGTCGGCAAGGACTGGGGCACCGGCGCTTATCTGGTTGCCACCTTGCGGCGTCCGCTCGATGCGCCGGCGCAACGCATGCCCGGCCGCGCCATCGGCGTACAGTGGTTCTCGATCGACCGCACGGCGCGCACGCTCGCGCTCGACATGCAACTGCCGGCAACGCTGCGGCCCAATTCCGCGCTCAGCGTGCCGATCAAGCTCGCAGGCCTTGCGGCCGGCGAGGAGGCGCACGTCGTCGTGGCCGCCGTCGATGTCGGCATTCTCAATCTCACCAATTACAAGCCGCCGGCGCCCGACAATTACTATCTCGGCCAGCGGCGTCTCACCGCCGAGATCCGCGATATTTATGGGCAACTGATCGACGGCATGCAAGGCGCGCGCGGGGCAATCCGCTCGGGCGGCGATGGCGGCGCCGAATTGACCGGCTCGCCGCCGACGCAGGCGCCGCTGGCGCTTTATTCCGGCATCGTGCGGGTCGCCGCCGACGGCACGGCGCAGGTGGCGTTCGAAATCCCGGCCTTTGCCGGCACCGTGCGCGTCATGGCGGTGGCCTGGAGCAAGGACAAGGTCGGCAAAGCCACCGGCGACGTGGTGGTGCGCGATCCGGTGGTGCTGACCGCGACCCTGCCGCGTTTCCTGCGCACTGGCGATCGCGGCGCGGTGCAATTTGAATTGGACAACGTCGAAGGCGCGGCCGGCGATTACAGCCTCGCCGTGAGCAGCGAAGGCACCGTCAAGCTCGACGGCGACAAGCCGTTCACGCTCAAGCTGGCCGCCAAGCAGCGCGACCGGGTCGCGGTGCCGGTGTCGGCCGCGGGTTCCGGGACGAGCACGGTCAAAGTGAGAGTGAGCGGACCGAATGGCTTTGCGCTGGAGCGCGCCTATGCGCTCGACGTGCGGCCGGCGAACCAGATTCTCACGCGCCGGACCGTGCGCGCGCTTGGCCCCGGCGAGACGCTGACACTGTCGAAGGACATGTTCGCCGATTTCGTGCCGGGAACCGGGCGCGTCGGCCTGTCGGTCGCGATCTCGGCCTCGCTCGACATCGCTACCCTGCTGAGCGAGCTCGATCGCTATCCGTTCGGCTGTTCCGAGCAGATCACCAGCCGCGCGGTGGCGATGCTCTATGTCAACGAGCTGGCCGCGCAGGCGCGGCTTTCGCTCGATGGCGACATCGACCAGCGCATCAAGGACGCCATCCAGCGTCTGCTGGCGCGGCAGGACTCGAACGGTTCGTTCGGCCTGTGGTCGGTCGGCGGCAATGATCCGTGGCTCGATGCCTATGTCACCGATTTCCTCACCCGCGCACGCGAGCGCAAATTCGAGGTGCCGGCGGCGGCGTTCACGCTGGCGCTCGACCGGCTGCGCAACTTCGTGGCGGGCGCGCCCGACCCGAACAAGAACGGCGGCCGCGATCTCGCTTATGCGCTCTATGTGCTGGCGCGCAACGGCGTGGCGCCGGTCGGCGACCTGCGCTACATCGCCGACACCAAGCTGAACGATCTGGCGACGCCGATCGCCAAGGCGCAAATTGCCGCCGCGCTCGCCATGCTCGGCGACAAGGCGCGCGCCGACCGCGTCTATCTTGCCGCGCTCGATGCAATATCGCCGCAACCCAAGCTCGATCTCGGCCGCGCCGATTACGGCTCGGCATTGCGCGACTCGGCCGCGCTGGTGACGCTCGCCTCGGAAGGGCAGGCCACCCAGAAGACCATCGACGACGCGGTGATGCGCGTCGACGCTGCGCGCGCTCTCTCTAGCCATACCTCGACGCAGGAAGACGCCTGGCTGGTGCTGGCCGCCCGCGCGCTCGCCAAGCAACTCAACGCCATCTCGCTTGCCGTCAACGGCGAGACCCGGCAGGGCACGTTCTATCGCAGCCTGCGCGCCGGCGAACTCGACGCGCCGCTCGCGGTGAGCAACCGCGGCGCCGGCACGGTGCAGGCGGTGGTGTCGGTGAGCGGCTCGCCACTGATGCCGGAACCGGCCGCCGAGCGCGGCTTCAAGATCGAGCGCAACTATTTCACGCTCGATGGCGAGCCGGCCAATCCGACGAACGCCAAGCAGAACCAGCGTTTCGTGGTGGTGCTCAAAATGACCGAGCCGCAGCCGCAGTTTGGCCGCGTGATCGTCGCCGACTATCTGCCGGCCGGCTTCGAGATCGACAATCCGCGGCTGGTGTCGTCGGGCGAAACCGGAACGCTCGCCTGGATCGCCGACGCCGCCGAACCGGTGAACAGCGAATTCCGCGACGACCGCTTCACCGCGGCGTTCGACCGTGGGCAGGATTCCCGGCCGGTGTTCACGGTGGCCTATGTGGTGCGCGCGGTGTCGCCGGGTACTTACGTGCTGCCGCAGGCGGTGGTCGAGGACATGTACCAGCCCGACCGCTTCGGGCGCACCGCGACGGGCACGATCGACATCACGGCGGCAAAATGAAACCTTGGCGGTTCACCTTGGCGAGCCTTGCCGGTTCGGCTTTGTTGGCCGCGCTGGCCGGGGCTGCGTGGGTGTATTCGCTGGGGCCGCCGCCGCTCGGCAAGGATCTCGAAACCTCGCACGTGGTGATCGACCGCGAGGGCAGACTGTTGCGCGCCTACGCCACAACGGAAGGGCGCTGGCGGCTATCGGCGGCCGAGAAGGACGTCGATCCTCGGTTCCTCAAGCTGCTCTTCGCCTACGAGGATAAACGTTTCTACGAGCATTACGGCGTCGATCTGCTTGCGCTCGGCCGTGCCGCTTTTCAGCTGGTAAAACAAGGGCATATTGTCTCGGGCGCATCCACTTTGACAATGCAGGTGGCGCGGCTGCTGGAACCGCGCGAGCATCGCAGCCTCGGCGCCAAGCTGCGCCAGATCACGCGCGCGCTCGAGCTCGAACAGGCGCTCAGCAAGAACGAGATTCTTTCGCTTTACCTGACGCTGGCACCCTATGGCGGCAACCTGGAAGGCACCCGCGCCGCCGCGCTCGCCTATTTCGGCAAGGAGCCGCGCAAGCTTTCGCTCAGCGAGGCAGCGCTCTTGGTGGCGCTGCCGCAGTCGCCGGAATTGCGCCGGCCCGATCGCTTTCCGGATGCCGCGCAAGCGGCGCGCGACCGCGTGCTCGATCGCGCGGCGGCGGCCGGCGTGGTGCCGCGCGACGAGATCGCGCGCGCAAAATCGGCGACCGTGCCGCGCGAGCGCAAGCCGCTGCCGGTGCTGGCGCCGCATGCCGCCGATCAGGTGGTCGCGGCTGAGCCTGGCCGCCGCATGCACCGGCTCACCATCGACGCCGGCTTGCAGAAAACCTTGCAGGAACTGGCGCGCGAGCGGGCGCACGCGCTCGGGCCGCAGATTTCGGTCGCCATTCTTGCCGTCGATAATGATAGCGGCGCGGTGCGCGCGCGCGTCGCCTCTGCCGATTATTTCGACGAGCGCCGCGCCGGCCAGGTGGACATGACGCAGGCGCTACGCTCGCCTGGCTCGACCTTGAAGCCGTTCATTTACGGCATGGGCTTCGAGGACGGCTTGCTGCATCCCGAAACGCTGATCGATGACAAGCCGGCGCGCTACGGCAGCTACACGCCGGAAAATTTCGACCTGACGTTCCAGGGCACCGTGACGGTGCGCCGCGCGTTGCAAATGTCGCTCAACGTTCCCGCCATCGCGGTGCTAGGCCGAGTAGGCGTCAACCGCCTGAGCGCGCGGCTCACGCAAACCGGCGCCGCGCTGGTGCTGCCGAAAGGCGAGGCGCCCGGCCTCGCCATGGGCCTCGGCGGCGTCGGCATCAAATTGTCGGACCTGGTGATGCTTTATACCGGCTTGGCGCGGCTTGGTTCGGCAGTGCCGCTGATCGAGCGGGAAGGCGAAGTTGCGCAGAATCCGCGCCGGCTGCTCGACCCGGTCGCCGCCTGGTATGTCGGCAATGTCCTGATCGGCGCGCTGCCGCCGGACAATGCGCCGCCCGGACGCATCGCGTTCAAGACCGGCACGTCCTACGGCTATCGCGATGCCTGGGCGATCGGCTTCGACGGCCGCATGACGGTGGGAGTATGGGTCGGGCGGGCGGACGGGACGCCGGTGCCCGGGCTGGTCGGCCGCGCTGCCGCGGCGCCGATCCTGTTCGACGCCTTCGCGCGCAGCGGCAACGCGCCGGCGCCACTGGCGCATGCGCCCAAGGGCGCGGTGTTTGCCGCCAGCAACAAATTGCCGCCGCCACTGCAACATTTCAGCTCCGATGGGAGCCTGAGCGCCGCGTCCGAACCGCCGCGCATCATGTTCCCGCCCGACGGCGCGCGCATCGAACTGGCCAAGGGCGCTGCGCCGGAGCCGGTTGCGCTCAAGATCGCCGGCGGCGCCGCGCCGCTCACCGTCATGGTCAATGGCGTGCCACTTGCGGCGCAAGGTGGCCGGCGCACCTTGTTCTTCGCGCCCGATGGCCCGGGCTTCGTGCGGCTCACCGTCATGGATGCCCGCGGCGCCACCGACAGCGTCAGTGTCCGGCTGCAATAGCCGAGCGCGGCCATAGCTTTGAAATGACAGCCCTGCGGCTTCGCTCTATGGTCCGGGCAACGTTGTGGAATCAGGACCTTTCGGAAGCGGGCAATCGATGAGCACGGCCACCAATGACGCGCGGCAATCGCTTCGCGCGGCGCGCAGTCTCGGCGCGGTGCTGGACTATGCCGGCGCCTCGCATCGGCGCGCTTGCGGATTGCTGATCGTCTTTTCGCTGATCGCGTTCCTGCCGGGCTTTTTCCAGATTCCGCCGGTCGACCGCGACGAGGCGCGCTTCGCGCAGGCTACCAAGCAGATGCTGGAAAGCGGTCAATACGTCGACATCCGCTTCCAGGACGAGGTCCGCTACAAGAAACCGGTCGGCATCTATTGGCTGCAGGCGGCGGCGGTGAAAGCGGGCGAGACGATCGGCATCCCGCAGGCGCGCACCACCATCTGGCTGTACCGGCTGCCGTCGCTGTTCGGGGCCATCAGCGCCGTGCTGCTGACCTACTGGACCGCGCTCGCCTTTGTCGCGCGCCGCACCGCGCTGCTAGCGGCGCTGATGATGGCGAGTTCGGTCCTGCTCGGCGTCGAGGCGCGGCTGGCCAAGACCGACGCCGTGCTGCTGCTCACCTGCGTGGCGGCGATGGGCGCGCTGGCGCGTATCTATCTGATGAGCCGCCGCACACCGGACCTTGCCGTCGGCTGGCGGCTGCCGGCGATCCTATGGACCGCGCTGGCGGCCGGCGTGCTCATCAAGGGGCCGTTGATCCTGATGTTCGTCGCGCTCGCCGCGCTCGCGCTGTCGATCGCCGACCGCTCAGGCCGTTGGATCTGGTCGCTGCGTCCGCTCGCCGGCCTGGCCTGGTTGATCGTGCTGGTGCTGCCCTGGTTCGCTGCGATCATCGCCAAGTCCGGCGGCGGTTTCCTCGCGCAGTCGGTTGGCGAGGACATGCTGGCCAAGGTGATCGGCGGACAGGAATCGCATGGCGCGCCGCCGGGATACTACCTTCTGCTGTTTTGGGTGACGTTCTGGCCGGGCTCGGTGCTGGCGGGACTGGCCGCGCCACGGGTATGGCAGGCGCGGCACGAGCCGGGCGCGCGCTTTCTGCTGGCGTGGCTGCTGCCGTCCTGGGCGGTGTTCGAAGCGGTGATCACCAAGCTGCCGCATTACGTACTGCCGCTCTATCCCGCGATCGCGATCCTGATCGCCGGCATTCTCGAAGGCGGCGGTCTCGTCACCAAGCGCTGGCAGGTGCGCGGCACGGCCGGCTGGTTCATCTTTCCCGCGGCGATCGCGATCGGGGTCGTTGTGATCTTCATCATCGTCGGCCGCGATCTCGGCTTCGTGGCCTGGCCGTTCGCCGCCGCCGCGGCGATCTTCGGCCTGTTCGCGTGGTGGCTATACGAGGTGGACGGCCCCGAGCGTTCATTGTTGCGCGGCATGGTGGCGTCGGTGTTCATCGCCATCACCGTCTATGCCGTGACGTTTCCCTCGCTGCCGGCGTTATTCCCGAGCGCGCTGATCGCCGATGAGATGCGCACCAGCGATTGCGGCGAGCCGCAGGTGGCCGCGACCGGCTATTATCAGGAGCCGAGCCTGGTGTTCCTGCTCGGCACTGGCACCCGTTTCACCGATGCCACCGGCGCTGCCATATTTCTTGGGCAGGGGCCATGCCGTTTCGCGCTGATCGACGCGCGCAGCGCGCGCAGCTTCGTGGAGCGGGCGAATGCGATCGGGTTGCATTATGCGCTCAGTCAGCGCGTCGACGGCTACAACATCAGCATCGGGCGGCCGGTGGTGCTCAACGTGTTCCGCTCGACGGAAAAGCCATGACCGCGGCCAATGGGATAGATCACGACCCGGGCGCGGCGCAGACCGTGCTGCACCGCTGCACCGCCCATGTGGCCGCGGCCTTCGCGATGCTGACGCGCCGGCCGCGCCTTCATGGGCGAAGTCCGTGGCCGCTGGCGCCGCAGCAGCTCGCCATCGCGGCCGGACTGGCGGTGGTGATTTTCCTGCTCGTGATGTTTTTGATCGACGCCGCCGCGATCAACGGGGTGGGCCATCTGCCGCGCTGGATTGTCTGGTTCTTCGACCAGATCACCGACTTCGGCAAGTCGGGTTGGTTCCTGTGGCCGCTCGGTATTTTGTTTTTGGGCCTCGCCGCGCTGCCGAGCCTGCCGCGCCTGTCGCAGCTCGTGCTGGCGGCCATCATGCTGCGGGTAGGATTTCTGTTTGTCGCGATCGGCGCGCCCGGGCTGTTCGTGAACGTGGTCAAACACATTTTCGGGCGGGCGCGGCCAGGGGTCGGTGGAAGCCTCGATCCTTTTCTATTTAGTCCGTTCAGTTGGCCTGCCGCCTATGCCGGACTGCCATCAGGCCACGCCGCCACTGTGTTCTCCGTGCTGGTGGCCTTCGGCACGCTGTGGCCGCGCGGGCGCACTTTATTGTGGGTCTATGCCTTGCTGATCGCGGCGAGCCGCGTGGCGGTGACCGCGCATTATCCGAGCGACGTGCTGGCCGGCGCCCTGGTCGGCGCGGTGGGCGCGCTCCTGGTGCGCCGCTGGTTCGCGCTGCGAGGCTTGGGATTTTCCATCGCGCCGGACGGCATTTTGCGTCAAAAACCCGGCCCTTCGCTGCGGCGGATCAAAGCGGTTGCGCGCGCGCTGTTGGCTCAATAAGTGTTGGCGCAGGACGGGACCTCAAGAATGAACGCCAACGATCCAGCGGTTGCCGTCGTGGTGCCGGTGCGCAACGAGGCCGGCAATATCGCGGCCTTGGTGGCGGAAATCGCCAAGGCGCTCGACGGCCAATGGCGGTTCGAGGTCATCTACGTCAATGACGGCTCGAGCGACGGCAGCGAGGCCGAGCTCAAGCGGCTGATGGCGCAATATTCCTGGCTGCGCCGGGTGCGGCACAAGCAATCCAGCGGCCAGTCGGCGGCGGTGCGCTCGGGCGTGACGGCGGCGCGCGCGCCGCTGATCGTGACGCTCGATGGCGACGGGCAGAACGATCCCGCTTTCATTCCGGCGATGCTGCGCGCGCTCGAAGCGGGCGCACCGCGCATCGGGCTGATCGCCGGGCAGCGGGTGGGGCGCAAGGCGAGCGGCTTTAAAAAAATTCAATCGCGCATCGCCAATGCGGTGCGCGGCGCGGTGCTGCGCGACGGCACCCGCGACACCGGCTGCGGGCTCAAGGCGTTTCCGCGCGAGGTGTTCTTGAGCTTGCCGTATTTCGATGGCTTGCATCGCTTCCTGCCGGCGCTGGTCAAGCGCGAGGGCTACGCGATCGGCTATGTGGATGTGGTGGACCGGCCGCGCGGCGCCGGCGTTTCCAACTATGGACTATTCGACCGACTATGGGTCGGGATACTCGATCTCGCCGGCGTGTGGTGGCTGATCCGCCGCAAGAAGCGTGTTCCGGAAATTTTGGAGGACTAAATGCTGATCGACATCGCGAGTGCCGTCGGCGGCTACCTGCACGAAGTTTTCTTAGGCAACGCCGATTGGGGAATCCTGATCGGTTACGTCGCACAAATATTATTTGCCATGCGCTTCGTGGTGCAATGGATCGCCTCGGAGCGGGCGGGCAAGAGCGTGGTGCCGACCGCCTTCTGGGTGTTCTCGATCGGCGGCGGCTTGATGCTGCTCGGCTACGCGCTCTACCGCAAGGACCCGGTGTTCATCATCGGGCAAGCGTTCGGCGTGTTCGTCTATCTGCGCAATCTTCAGTTCGTCATCCGCAGCGGCGGGCAGGGCGCGCCGGCATAGCGCATGATACCGAAAAGTGGGAACCGGTTTTCGGATAAGATCATGCGCAAAGTAAAAAGTTATTTGGCAGCGGCCATCGCCGCAAAACCGCATTCGAGATCGGCGAGCAGATCGTCGGGATCTTCCAGGCCGATGTGAAAGCGCAGCGTCGGCCCGCCCGGCGCCCATTTTGTCGCGGTGCGATACTCGCTGCAATCGAACAGGATTACCAGGCTCTCGAAGCCGCCCCACGAGAAGCCCATGCCGAACAGCGCCAGCGCGTTCATGAAGGCGAGTACGGATTTCTCAGCTGCCGGCTTGAGCACGATGCTGAACAGTCCGCAGGCGCCGGAAAAATCGCGCTGCCAAATCTTGTAGCCGGGATCGCTCTCGAGCGCCGGATGCAGCACGCGCAAGACTTCCGGCCGCTGCGCCAGCCAGCGCGCGACGCGCAAGCCGGACTCGTTGTGCCGCGCCAGCCGCACGCCGAGCGTGCGCAAGCCGCGCAATGCGAGATACATATCGTCGGGGCCGACGCAAAGGCCCATGGTTTGCACGACGGTCTTGAGCGCCGGCAGCGTCTTGGGCGTAGCCGACACGCAGCCGAACATGATGTCGGAATGGCCGCCGATATATTTGGTGCCGGCCTGGATCGACAGATCGACGCCTTTTTCGAAGGCCCGGAAATAAAGCGGCGTTGCCCAGGTATTGTCCATCAGCACGACCGCGCCCTTGTCGTGCGCGATTTTGGCGATGGCCGGAATGTCCTGCATCTCGAAACTTTGCGAGCCGGGCGCCTCGACGAACACCGCGCGCGTGTTCGGCTTGAACAATTTGGCGATATCGGCGCCGATCAGCGGATCGTAATAAGTCGTCTCGATGCCCATGCGCTTGAACACGCCGTCGCAGAAGTTGCGGGTCGGCCGGTAGACGCTGTCGGTGACCAGGAGGTGGTCGCCGGCGCTGGCGACCGAAAGCAACGCGGTCGAAATCGCCGCCAATCCCGACGGCAGCAGCGCGACGCCGGCACAACCCTCGCCTTCGATGGCGGCGAGCGCTTGTTCGAGCGCTTCCGATGTGGGAGTGCCGCGGCGGCCGTATTGATAGCGCGAGCGGTGCGCCACCTGATCCTCGGCGGTGGGATAAAGCACGGTCGAGGCGTGATAGACCGCCGGATTGACGAAGCCGTGCTGGCCTTTGGTATCGCGGCCGGCGGTGACCAGGACGGTGTCCGGCTTGAGCGGGCTTTTGGGAGTCTTCGCCATGGCGGTTAGCGGGTCCGGTGACTAGGGGCGCGCGGAACTGCGGCGCCGGCGCCATTTACGGCCGCATCGGCAGGGAGCGTCAACCCCTTGACCTGGGAACCCGATCGTTCTGAGATGCCAACCGTCGAGGGCTCGGGAAACAGGCCAGGGACTTGCATTTTTTCGTGGCGGGGCCAGCGCCCGGCGATGATGGAAATGTTTGTCCGATCCGGGCGATTTCGTAACCGAATTTGCGTCTAAGAGGTAGCGTCATGAAACGTTTCGCCAGTATGC
>Ga0209385_1000075_pt1 | contig 34989 bp, 54 predicted proteins | sample NGEPerB_FD_184506 | JGI IMG/M metagenome (GOLD analysis project Ga0209385, IMG submission 184506) | Arctic peat soil microbial communities from the Barrow Environmental Observatory site, Barrow, Alaska, USA - NGEE PermafrostAB12-B... | ecosystem: Environmental > Terrestrial > Soil > Wetlands >... | reverse complement strand
AGGTAAATCTTGACCCCATGCGCTGTCAGCTGGGAGCTAAAGCGCCGATACATTCTCCTCACCCCCCACCACCCCTGTTTACCCCTGCGGACCGGAGCGCACCCCACGCTTGGCAGTTTCCCATATCTCACCTGATTGATCCCCACATCCCGCAACTCGCGTGTTCCGTCTGCATTGCGGACAACAACGGTAATGTGGTCGCAGAAATGACCGGGTATGCCACGCTTGACGAACTTCCGACATGCCATTGCCACTGGGAACCAATTCCCATTTCCAGCCAATTCCATAACCGTTGGCGCGTTGTTGCTGATGACGGTGTAGCCCGCCTTGACTGCAATCTCGGGAAGGGTCGGCGCAATATCCTCCTGCACCTTTTGAGGGGACTTCTGACGCACGCGGATTGTGTGGACTCTTTCGGTATAGGGATTTTCTCTCTGGTGACGGTACGTCGGAACATAACTACCGCCACTCATGCTGTCACCTCTTCAACCGCATAATACTTTGGGGCCGGAACCATTGTCAAAACACAGTTTTTCTCCACCCTGCGGTCAATGAAATAGATGTACCGAAACTGGCGTAGGGTTATGGGAATGGCGTCCTCCTTGTGTTTCTGAATGAACGCCGCCGACTTAGACAATTCTGGATTTCGCGTCATCAGGCTATTGTGATACCATTCGTCGCCCAACTGCCAAAAGGTACTGTCATGTTCCCCAAAATACTTGAAATTAGCCGCCTGATAGACAATCCCAAACTTGCCACATCGTTCATCTGCAAAAGATTGGATCCACTTGATCTTTGGAAACTTACGCCGAATATACTTAATGGCATATGAAATCGCTTGGCTTTCGCTGTTACGCGGGGCATCATCATGCAACCACATCCTGTTTAGTTCCAAGTATTCATCTATCTCCGTTCCCGAAACAACCCCGTCCTGACTAGCGGGATTCATGGCATACCCAAACTGCAAGATTCCAACCAACCGCTTCAAGATGTAAACCCCTAAGTGAATATAGCTGGCGGCATAGTATTTGTGACTGTAGTGATTTTCAACTATCATGCGATTGGCAATGTCCCTCGATACTTCCACAACCCTGAACTCTTCATCGCCAAAACCACAACAGAAATTGCGGCCACCAAACAAGGACGGCTCCTCAATATATCCCTTCATGGCAACCTCGGGATGTACAGCACCTGTACCCTGACATTTCTACGCCTGCCCCACTGCCGCGCGTCCTCAGTTTTCCACATAAACACATCCAGCTTATTGCCCTGAATTGCACCACCGGTATCAATGACGATACAGGGGTTGCCGTTGTTATAGTTTGGAATGATGACGATTGAGCCAAATGGCAGGACATCCAAGTCTGCTGCGATACCGCCAACATAAACCTTCTTTCCTGATGCGGTAATCAATGGACTGGCGTCCGTTTGGGCTACGGTCGGGGAATAGGCCGTACATTCCATGTAAATCGTTGCTATCGGGCTGGAACCGCGTGAAACGGGCACATCTGAATGTATAACTGGAACCGCCTGACGGGTTGCAATTCGGAGATTGACCCGATCGCTCGTTGCGGGTTGGCTAAGCATTGCGCCACAAATGGCGATAACCCACAAAAAGAAAGCAATCGTTAGGAGAGTAACCAGAATGGCAGTAATGACTTCAACGCGGGTCATGGGTTCTGAGTGCCTCATTTCTTCACCTTCCGCTCGCCCGACCTGTAAGTCTTGTGCCCCGCCACATAGACCTTAACCTTGGGTCTGCGTTTGGGTTTCTTGCTGATAGGTTCGGGATCCGAGAGGCGCTTCTGCCATTGGTCAAGATAGGGACGATTTTCGAGAGGACGCAACTGATCGCCGGTCATCATTCCCCCCACTTCGAGCCAGTTGCCCTGCGATACATTTCCCGCAGAGCATCATTCCATCCTCGGATAAAACTATCGTCAACCTTGATGTCCAACCGTGCCGCTTGCTCATGCAGCCCCACCATGCGTTTCAATGGGAGATGAATGAGCCACAAGGCAAAGCCCGCTGGATCTCCATGCGGTGAACCCTTCTTGAACTTGTGATCGCCCGCACATCGGATTTCAACGTTGTCCAGCAGCCACCGCATGTGAGGATATTTCCCCTTGCAATAGATGTGGCTCATCTGAAGATTATCCAATGGGGTCTTGCAACTGGGAACCACACACCGCCCGTCCCGCATGAGCGCCAAGGCTCGCAGGATTGAATCGTTCTCCTGAATGAGTTTCCGTTTGCTCTTCGCTCGATCGTGAGCAAGTTTTACGGAACGAGAGACGGGTTTCTTGACCTTGACCTTGATTCGCGGGGTCTCTTCAACCCGCACGACTTCGCCTGAAATTTTGCGCTTGACACGCGTATTGACCATACTCTCACACCTCCTGGGGTTGCTGCCCCAACTGCGATTTAGATGCTAGTGTTGATGTTCTTCTATGATTTCTTCCATTGGTGCTTCAAAATCCCGCCTGTCTGCCCATTCCGCCTTTTTCCCCTTGTTCCACTGGGAAACAGGCCTCAGATAGCCAACCACACGGCTGTAGACCTCACACTTAGAACGCTTCTCAGCAGAAACCAGCACCGCGCCATTGATGTCAACAAGATTGCCCGACTCATCCGCAAACACTTTCATGCTGTTATAGTCAGTCATGGGTCTCCTTTGAAATAAGGTCGTAAGCGTGCCACTCGTACGGTCTATCCTTGCGGGTCAATGTCAAACCATCAATCACGGGGTATTCGTCTACCGGCAACCGGATACCTATGCTCCCCACGCTTGCCTCTCGGATGACGGCCTTGCGAAGGGCGGATTCAATGGCAGGAAGGTCTTTTCGATAATCAGGCTTGACATAAGTATTCACTCCCAGTTCTTCTGATTCATAGGTCAATTCCATAAGAAGTTCATGGACGCTCATGCTGTCGTAGTTCATCCCGCCGCCTCCAGCACAAGAGCGGCAAGAGCGGCAACGCGAGTGACAACCGCAACCCTATGGGGCCGACGTCTCACTGATTGCCAGTAACTCATGAAGTCGGGACTTATGACAAGCGATGTATTCTTGCCCCTGGTCATTAGCCATTCTTCCAGTTCGCTAGCCGTGGGTGCGGCACAGAGAATCGGCTCGTTGAAGGCAGTAGACATCCACGTTGGTTCAACATCGGGGATATGCGGCTCATGTTGCATTGACCATCGGAGCGCCGTGTCCTGCGGGAACCCTGCGGCTTTCAACTGCTGGCAGACTTCAAGGGTTGGAACGAGTTGCTCAAGGGTCATGGCCTGTCTCCGTTACGCCAACCCTGTGCATACCCCAACAGATAGGATACCAAACCCACAACAAACACTTCCCAAAATATCTCCCAGTTCATAGCTCCCCCTTTGTGGGCGCGAGGATGGGGGCGTTCGACACCCCAGTTGTTATCCGCACAACTTCCTCCCATGCCGCTCTCTCTGCTGCCACCCCCTCTGCCACGCCTTTTGCTTTGCCCTTCTCATACGCTATCACTAGGGCAACACGTTCTATGGCATAGTCATCTTCTTCCAAAGCCTCTGCCACGCCTTCGGCATGAGCGGCGGTCAATCTCTTCTGAATCCATGCGTATGCCGTTTGTGGAGGAATTTGAGTCTTGGCAACATCCTCGAATATGCTCAACAGATACTTATCGTCCTCAACCTTTGTCATGCTTGACCTCCTCGGGCCATGCGGTCACTTTGCAGCCAATACACGCAAGATCATTTCAGCATCATGTGCCATGTGCGAAAAAATGTCCGCCATCTCTTTTAACCGATCTATCGAGTTCTTCGACCGATCTATCGAGTTCTTCGTTTCTTCTGTCAAGTCCATGTCCGTTAAATCCATTATCTCACCTCCGATTTCTCATCTTCCCATATAGGTTTTGCATCTCTTCGTTTCTCGTTTTGGTTAGTGCTCGCAAACCTGAAGTTTCTACGCGGGCACCGTTCCAATCCCTCATAAGGACAAGGCATAGCGAACCTTGCCAGTTGTGCAATATTGACCTGGATCTCGGGCTTTGGTTCACTTCTACGCATTGGAACGCCGGGGTCTTTAGCAATCAGATAGTGGTGTGGATTGTTTCGTTCGTTGAAAATCTCTCGGTTGTTCCAAGCGCACTGAAATAAGTGAGTTCCCTCAGGTACATCTTCAAGGGAATCCGCAATAACGCTATGGCAAACAGATGTCCAGAATGTGTGTTCATCCATTTTCCCAATTTCCTCGCGAACAAGCATTTCCATGGGGGCAATATCTGACGCCATTTGAGTAAGGCGTTCCATGACGTTACCAATTCCGTCCATTATCTCTTCGCCTCCTGAATATCATTTTGTGCCTCGCGTGTCTTGATTTGCGTAGCTCGCTTGTAGTTGCGATAATCAACATCGTCCAAATGGACTAATGGGTTCTTTTCTGCCTCTCGCAAGGCTCGCTGATACCCTGCGGCCTGAGCAAGTCCTCCATCAAACCTGCGATAGTCAAGATCGGGGTGTTCATCCAGCCATTGATTGAATGTCATCATCTCGCTAGAAACCTCGATTTGATTCAGGTAGCGGTCAAAGTTTGAGGGGCGAAAAAGGGTAACAGGGTCAAGGTGACGCGCAAGATCGGTGCCAAGCCATTCCTTGCACTTTTTGTCGATGACGGTTTTACAATCTTTGACAGAGTAGTCTTTCAAACGGGCAGGAATATCGCCAGGGTTCTTGAAGTTTCTCTTGACCCTTTCATTCAGGTATGCAAGAACTTCTGAAACTTCGGGGGACAAGGTGGACATAGTCTTTTCTCTTGTCTGTGTAATAACCTTCTTATTACCTTGTAAGGCATGTTTTTCTTCGCTTGCGAACAGCGGTTGAATGCCCTCCGTCTGCCCTATCGTGTTCCTATCGTCTGCCCTATCGTCTGCCCTTATTGCCGGAGACCATTGATAAGAACCCCAATTAATGAAGGTTATCAGGTGTGGTGCGTCTGCCCTCTGACTTGCCCTACCGTCTGCCCACGTCGAACACGCTTTTAACTTGTCAAGCGTTCGACGCACCATTTTAACCGAGCAGCCCCTTCCAGAGCGTTGCGCAAGGTCGGAGAGGGTACAGACAAATTGGCCAGGAAGGAGGTGATAGGTACGCCGATGATATGAGCAGTCATATTCCATTCGAGCCGCCAAAAAGAAACTCTGAAGGAATACGCTGCGTTCGGCACAGCTGAGGGGCTGGAATGAATCGCTGTCTGCCGTTTTCGTGTAGAGGGCAACCCACGATCCCTTGTTGTCGGGTTTCATGGATTTTGTGCCAGCCATTGAAGGGCCAGGGCATTGATTTGTTCCATGTTGTGACCGGTCCAGACATTGTGCCCCATGCTACGATGAAGTTCTTTTGGGATATAGGCAATGCGGTCGCGGTCAAAATGATGGGCCTCACAACCATCGAAAGGTTGATTCAGCGGCACAAACCCAAGATCTCGGCGTTTAGCATTTGACTTTTTTCTAGTGACGCTCCGTGCTTCGGGGTGCATTTGGCACCACGCGGCAACAGTCAGCGCATTAGCGGAAGGATTTCTAGAACGCCAGCCACTCAAATAGTTGGGATGGGCCACTTGCCACAATGCTTGACGATTGCGCTTTGCTTGGGGCCTGCATTCTACGCACCACTTCTGTCTATTGTTCGTAGACTGAAATGGCACACCGCAGATTAGACAGTTTTTGATTTTGTATCCCATGTATTTCATTGTCTTTCACCTGTCCTTTCCTGTCTGATTGAATAACGGTGGCCCCGGGGACAGGTCCGGCTTCCGCTAGGTCATGAACCCTGCATAGGCCACCGTTATTAGTATACCACCTTTCGTGTTTGATGCAACCCAGTAGCGCGACCCTACCTTCGCCTTGCCGGGGCAATGCATAGCCCGATGATGAAACCGACAAGGGGGGATAAGAAGAAACTAAGCCAGAAACCCCCGGCCCAACTTCTGCCCTTCCAACTCCATAGCCCAGCTACCATGAGACAGAGAATGAACCAAGCGATGAAAATAATCATGCGTTGCACTCCTTTGCCAGCCATTCATAGGCTAGCTCATTGATTTTGTCCATGTTTTTACCAGTCCAGATATTGTGCCGGACACTTTTGTGCAATTCTGCGGGGATAAAGATGACACGCTCTTTGTCGATGTGATGACCCTCACAACCGAAGAAATAGATATTTAGAGGAATGAAACCAAGGGCGCGACGTTTGGCCGTATGTCTGTCTTCGATAATGCGTATTTGGTCACAATGAGTAGAGCGATAGCGATATATTTGCGCTATTATCTCGTTTCGATGCGTCGCATAATATTTTGTATTAATCTCGTGAATAAGGTCGGGATGCAATGCCCTAAAACGCCTAGACTGCGCTGCACCACGTTGTTTGACCTCTTGTGGATGGGCGACACGAAGGGCCGTCTGTCGTGCTTTCGTTCTTGCCGCAACAAGGGCCACATCTCTCATATAGTAGCCGTGATTGCGCAGGGTTTTTGCTTCCCGCTTGCACACAAAACAATACTTCTGATTGCCACTTTTGGGTTGATATTCTTGACCACACTTGGAACAAATCTTTGTTTTGTATTGTCTCACTGTCTCGCACTTATCCTTTCTTATCCTGTTTGACTTGTTGGCAGCGGGCGGGGATAAGACCGTTGTTCGTGTGGGTTCGAAGGCCACACTAGCTGCCATAATCATTATACCATAAAGGGTGCGCGATACAAGGCAAGAACTAGGTCCGACGCAGATAGCTTTCCGCCCGCTGACATTCGATAATCTTGTGCCACACCTTCATAGTCGTCATTGCTGTCTTGCCCTCTGCCTTGACACACTTGACCATCTCAACCCTGAGGTCGTGCTTGCGAAGTTCCAACGCCATCATGGTGCTCATACTTTCCTCGCAATCATGCAGTTGGTTTTCCAGCACATACTACATCTCTTGTGGCCTTCTGAGTCTATCTCCAATGGAACACTATAACAGGAACAAAAATCGGTCTCCAAAAAGGTACAGTGTTTTCCGTCCTTTTCACAATGCCCATCTCTCGGTTCATGCTCCACCATCGACCCCATAGCCATGCCAAGCCACAACGCCAAGTCACGGTTCATGTCACACCACTCCTAGTGTTCCAAATCGGGTCTGCGTTCGGGGTATGTTCAAGCTCTGAGCGTGAGAATGCAAGAATGGACTGTGCGACTTCGATACGCTTGCGTTCCCAGTCCATGTGCTCACGGGTGCTCTTCATCAAGGCTTCGGCAATGTCTGCGGCTCGTTTCAATGCTGATACCTTCCCGACAACAGTACAGTCCGTTTCTGTCACCGTCATCTTTTCACCGCTTGCCTTCGTGGTCAGATAGACCGTGGCATACGTTTCCTTATAGGTATTGTCTGCTTCGACAAGCTTGGTGAGTTGTGCGGAATAGGTCTCAATGTCCTTTCCGAGATCCGATAACGCATCCTGCATTTCGTCCATGAGTTCATTTGGTGACGACCCCTTAGCGACTAGCATGTTGTCCACCTCAGCCCAAACGCTTGTGGATCTTCTACTACCCGTTCCTGTGCGAGTTCAAAAAGTCCTTGCATAACGTCCATCGGTGCTTTGCCACGGCTGATCTCCACGAAAGCGGCCACCACCGCCACGTCATAGGTTGTTGTGAGACTTGCAACAAGTTCTTCTGCTGTGACCATTTCACACCTTTGCCTTCGCCTTTTTGTTCGTCGCGCTCCAATCCTGCAACTGCTTGATGATGATTTTTCCACTAGCCTGAAGATCGTCGCGTTTCATGGCGTCCATGTCTGATGGCTCAGTAAGGTTGGCAACGGTGGCCGCTTGATGAAGGTTGGCAAGCCACTCACTTCTGGTATATGTTTTCGGGCCGTAGACATAGGTCTCAGGCGGCGCGACTGGTTCTTCAGGAATTGCCATCTCAGGGTCGCTAAATGGCATAGAGGTGTCTGAAGTGTCGGGTGCTGTTTCCTCTGTCTCGGGTTCATCGCCGTCCTTAAACTCCTTGCTCTGCTCAATCACGGTTCTAATCCATTCAGGGAGTTTGGTGAATACGGCGTCCTTGCCGTTTTCCACATCATAGGAAATCATAGGATTGCTCTGTTCGGGCACGATTGTTCCTTTTGGTACAGACATCACGCCCGCCACATTCGCGTACGTCTTGCCACCACTCTCAGCGTGAATCACGGAAAGCAAACACGGCGCGCCCAACATAGAACCAAGTGCAAACCCTTCCTTTTCTTCCTTGGCGGTAATGGAGCGCCCAAGCCACGATTCGAGGTCCTTACGAAGCGAGGCCTTTTCGTTCAGGCTGATGGTATACTTCTTGCTGATGGCAAGAGGGCGTCCATCGTCCATCGGCTCATTCGACAACTCGAATTGAAACTGAACCTTCCGCGCCCAATTCCCAAAGCGCTCACTATATTGGGTTCCAAGGTCAATGATTCCGTAACAGCGAGCTACATGAGTTCCAGCGGGAATCAGAATACGTTCCCCGCCCTCGTTACGCGCAGTTAACATTTTGGATCTCCTTTGCCGCAATCGCGGCTTCCACCTCTTGTTTGAATAGAAAATTGTAGGCAATAGCGTTCATCTGTGCCATTCCTCTGCCAGTATGCTGATTGTGATGGATGCTTTGATGTAGTTTTGTGGGCATATAGATGACGTCAAACCGATTGACGTGATGACCCTCACATCCCAAAAGGGGAGAGTTCAGAGGATTGAAACCGAGCGTGCGGCGCTTGGCGCGAGTTCTGGCGTCGGCCATTTTCTGACCGCCCCTCCAATGCGCAATAGCTATCTTCGCACATGTTTCAGGCGAAAGTTTGCGCCCCCGTTGCCATGCTGACGTCTTTGTTCGCGTCTCGGGGGTAACGACGTGACCCATAAGGATTTCAGATACCTTTGCCCGAGTTTCAGGTGATGGCCTAATCCCCATGCGTGTCGAAGATATCTTTGCCCGCGTCTCAATTGATGTGGTATGTCCTAATTTTGACGCAGACTCTTTGGCTCGCTGTTCGTCTGTCATGTGTGAACCTAGTCTCATGTCTCTCACTTCCCCTTCTTCCCTTGTTTGATGGTGGCAGCCCCCAAAGGGAAGTTTGGTTTCGTGTAGGTTATAAGTCCACACTAGACTGCCGTATATATTGTACTCGGAATCGCGCCCGTGTCAAGCAAGAGCGGGCGTTTCAAGGTAGTCAATCAGAACTTCTAGTGGGATATTTGTGATACGTTGAATCTCGAAAACGTCGTCCGTTGTGAGGCGCATCTTATGCGGTGCCACTTCAAGGGTTAGATATGTCGGAGGAGTTACTCCGAGACACCACGCCGCTTCACAAGGGCTACGCTTTCCACGCCAGAGTTCTATCGGGTTGTACTTTTCCATGACTGACCTCCTTTCTGAATGCCGCAATCAATCTAGCAACGGCATACTCCAATTCGTCAACTGTCTGGCAAGTTCCATGTAGGCAAACCTCGCCGTCGTCAAGTTCCAATGTCAGGTTCGCGTCATCGTTTCCATCATGTGTGCGCTCATAGTGAAAATGGCGGTTGACATCAATCTTGACACTATCTAGCACTGCTTGTTGATTCTTGCTGAGCATCTTTACCTCCCATGTCTAGTCTATCGGTACAATTCTCAATCGGGCACTCACGACACGCAGCGGGACAAACCCAGGGGAAAGGAACCCTCTCGGGTTGTTTGCCAAGATCTGAATTAAAGTCAACATCGTCAGACTTAACCTTCAATCCATCCATGAGCATCGCGTTGATACGGTCATACTTCTTGCGGTCGTGCTGCTTAAGGGATTCCATTCTAAAACCCGTAAGGACGGTCATTTGATGATTCTTCATCTCACACATCCCTTTCCCGTTGCTGCGGGATTCCATTCTTCAAGCGTCTTGTTGCCCTTGCTGCTATTACAATGTGTGCACGCTGGAACCACGTTGTCTTTACTATGCTTTCCGCCTTTTGAGAGAGGGATCACGTGGTCAAGTGTCAATTTGGCTTCCTTATCACAATACGCGCAATGACCATTGGCTTCGGCCAGAATCGTCAGCCATTCAGCAGATGTCAACATTTCATCAAGGGGGGTATTGGCATACTTGGCTTCGCGCCGCTTGGAACGATATACAGCAAAAGCCTCCTGGTTGGCTTTAGCCCATTTAACGTGCTGTTTATGTCCCGTCTCTGGATTCGCTTTGCGGTATTCGGCAGAACGCAGACGGCACAACTCAGCGTTGGCTTTATAGTATCTAAGGAAATACAGACGGCACAACTCTGGGTTGGCTTTAGCCCATTTAGCGGCACATTCGTGAGCCTTCTCTGGGTTGGCCTTGCGGTATTCACCGACCTGCTTGCGAAACTTCTCTGGGTTGGCACTATAAGCTGCTTTTTTGATCCTAGCTACATTCTCACGATTAGCGATAGGGCCACATTTAACACAGTATTTCTGCTGGTTGCCTGTCGGTTGATATTCCTTTCCGCACCGTTGACAGACTCTCGTCTCGAAGTTCTTCATGCTACGCACTTCCCTTGCGGTTACCGCCGCCTAGATTTGTGTGGCGTATTCTGGGACCGTGTACCCACCTTAGTGGCTAGGAGCGGGAGCCGTGTTGGATTGTCAAGGTTCGTGTTGCGGTTGCTTTGCTGATACCAATATCTGTTTTCCAATGTCCATGTCAATGACACAATGTGAAGGCAATATTCACAATGGTGAGTGGGTATAGAAAAACCCCACCTTATTGGGATGGGGTTGCTGTGGTGGGGTTTGGAAAAGCGACTATTCATGTGTTGCATCGTATTCTAGCCCCGTGGTGGGGCTAAGGAGTATCGAGACGTACATATACTGGTCTACTTTGCGCTTATGCCCTAAAAATGGCCCCTTTTTGTATCGAACACTTTCCATTTTGGAAATAGCTGACATCCAACTCAGAAAGTTAACCGAAAGCGCAACAATTTGACATGGAGATTCTAAACCCCTCGATTTCGATGGGTTTGTCCCGAGGTGTGCGGAGGTGTGCCTAGGTGTCGGGAGGTGTCGATTGACTATTTCGTCACAAGAATGGTCAACGATATGTGACCGTTCCACTTTTGCGGACGTATAAGTGTGCCTGACCACACTTTTGCGGGGCAACCCTTTGGAGATACCGAATACTTCAGATTATTTTAAGGTTGCCAACCGTTAAGGATTCCTTGTGAGTTGCCATAAAGTTGACAAGCCCGCACCCCTACTTGTCAAAAGCGTGCGTACATGTAAGGATTGCTTACGCCTTCGGGGAAAACTTACAACAAAATGTTGTGTAATTGGAGTATGTGCATTATTTGCACATTGCACATCTGATCTGCATACGGTCAAGGGTATAAAAGGCAGATACCTTAAGCCATTGCACCCTTGGTGTGCCATGGTTTATGTTATGCATTCCGCTCTACTAGCATAATTCTACTAGAATAATCCAACTCGATAGTGCCGTCCTGCTCCATGAATACTAAGGTTTGTGGGCAATACTGGAACGGTTTTCATGCCACCTAGCCCTGACTGGAGTAATATTGATGCAACGACTTGACAGCGGGGTAGGCTACATATTCGAGACATGAAAAGACCCCCAGTCACGGAACGGGCTGGGGGTACGACTGGCTGATGATTTACTCTACTCTAGAAGTAGAAAACACCATTTAATCAAGGCCGTTCGGTACTAAGACCGAGAGCTCGAACCAGTTGTAAAGAAATTGCTTACAGCTCAAACATTGCCCTTCATGGGGAACTTCCACCCCATATTCACGGCCATTCACCCCGCCTGGTTTACTGCGCCGCGTCCTGTACGTTTTGGAAGAGGAGGGCAAGAGGTCAAGGCTGGCGGGCCTTGGTGCCTTAGTCACCTCGCAGGGTGATGTGGCCACCGTGTTCTGACCCTATGGACCAATTGGGCGCCATCGCAAACCCGCCGACGCCTAGCTGCCCCCGTAGGACTAACCTTGCGGGGTACGATGAATGAATTGGCGGGTAGCCTATAGCCACCGCTTTAATCGCTCACAGGCGAACCATCGGTTGTAAAGAATTACCTTACTACTGCGTCATACTGCGTCATGCTACTGCGTCACGATACTATTCTGAAACGTGGATATCCTTACGCGTCCCATCCAGCCTGATGCGCGGACAGCCGCAATGGGTTGGATCAAGCCCCTGTTCTTCGGCATACGAGTCCTCCCATTCGACAAACGAGCCAGAATCAACTAAAAACAACTTGTCTTTGGAGAGTTTGCATTTTCCTGCTGCCGATACATGGAGATGATACTTGTCTATGGGGGCACCCGCTTGCATGTGGTTATGTGCCCCGACTAGAAAGTCCGCGCCCTCGAAGATACCCGCCAGTTTGGCAACTCGGTTCAACTTTCCACCTGGCGTACCACCGCCCCCGCGCGTGTGGTGACAGTATCCGGTGTAGTGAACGCGGGTTGTATCGGTTTTGCCCGCGTCCCCCGTCTTGCGTCCGACATTCAATCGAAGAACTGCGCTGTAGTGGGCGTAGGGAATCTCAAGCGTGTCGCATAGGTCCTCAATGAGGTCTTCATTGGCAAAGCGGATTAGCCGTTGTTCATGGTTCCCGATAATGCCCCCGAGAATTAAATGCTTGACGGGCATGAGCCGATCTCGAAGATAGTGCTTGCAGTCGCGGAGAGGCATAGAACACTCAAAGGGAGATGTCGGCCCCTGTGTAGTGGCTATGTCATACAGGTCCCCCATGAGAAAGATGTACGCCTTCTCTTTTTTTGCCCATGTTAAATATCCTTCGAACTTGGCAAGGTTTGACTGCGGGCTTCCCAAATGTAAATCGCCTATTGGTAACAAATAGATGGCGTTGCGTTTATCTGAAACTTCAATGAGCCGCATTACGTCCAATCCTCAGTTAAGAACGCTCCCGCGAGAGCATTGATTTTTTCCATGTTCCTCCCGGTCCAGATATTATGCCTGACGCTTTTGTGCATATCTTCTGGGATATAGATGACATCGCGATCGTTGATGTGGTGCCCTTCGCAATTTGGGAAAGGAGAGTTCAGGGGGTTAAAACCCAAAACCCTACGCTTGGCCTTTATTTTTCTTCTAGCAAGCGCCATGCTTTCTGGATGTGCCACGTGCCACTTGTCATTTGTTAAACGGGCCTTTATCGTAGTACCATATGCCAACATTTTGTCGGGGTTCTCTTGTGCCCACGCCTTTCCAGAAATGGCCTGTTTCTGTCGTTTGACTATCGGAGAACATGTCGCGCAATATTTCTGCGTAGGCCCCATGGGCAGATATTCTTGACCACAAATGACACAGATCCTCGGCTGGTTTCGTTTGCGTAGGGAGTGGCTACATTGAGGGCAATATTTCTGGCGACGGCCCGTTGGCGAATATTCCCCGCCACACGTTTGACAAAGCCTCATTTCTTTCCCTTCTTTTTCCGTTCTTTGAGCGCTTTGACCATAACCTCAGACACCTTGTACGTGTTGGTTTCATCATCAAGGCATCCGACTAAATATTGATAGCAATGATAGACCTCGTGCGCGACTGCAAGTCGGGTTTTATACTGTCCCATTTTCTCTTGAATGAGGACTTCGATCTGCTGATACCCGCCGCGTTTTTTCGGCAACAGGGTAACGCCTTCGGGTATCTGCCCGATAGGTTCGGCAACATTCGTATAGGGTTCCAGTAGCTTCCTCGGAACCTTTTCAACCTTGATTACAACAGTCATTGACATTGTTCACCAACCCCTTTCCCAACCCTTCTTATATGTTGGCGGACACCGGGGTTGGGTCCTGCGCCCGCCACATAATATTATACCGATATATGAACCTTCGTCAAGGCAGTGGTAAGGTATCTGGGTCGGTTAGCGCGGTCTCTGTGGTGGTCGTTGTCAATGAAGCCGTGGAAATGGGCGTTGTCGTCACTGTCGTCGTGGCATTGCCCCCCTTAATGCGCGTCAAGAGGTCAGAAAGGAAGTTGCTACCCCTACTAATAATAACGCCTGTGGCGATGTAGTCCACTAGGGGAATCCCGCCTTCAACCCCAAGCAGAGCAATAAGCCCGACCTTGTACACGATGCAGACGCCTACGCCAAGGACGATGGATGCCACTTTCTTGACCCATTTGGGAGTAGTGATGTCGCCAATGGTCATGTTGATGATTGCTTCAACGAGAATTGCAAAGATGAAGAGAATCAGAAACTGTGTCATTTGTGCCTCCTATTTCTTAACTGCGTTCTTGACCATCTGCAACAGTTCGGCAGGGGTCATCAAGTGGAACGTCGGCTTAATTGCTGGCGGGTTTATGACGGGTTTAACAACAGGGAACACGACAACGGGCTTTGGTATAGTGGGTGCCACAGTCGGCATCCATGCTCCGAAATCCAACTGTCGGCTTTCGTTCAGATCTACGCTTGCCCCTGCTACGGTTTGTCCATTGAGATACTGTAACAGGTGTGCATGTGGGCTGACCTTCCCACCTGACCACGCATAGGTTTGCCAATACCAACGCGCAGACTGGATGCTCTGACAATGTTCCACGACAGCATAGGAGCCGTACACTCCGACGCGCGCGAGGCCGATAACACTCGCAACACCTCGCAGGTACAGGTCAACTACCGGTAATTGCGCGGTAGTTACGTTGAAATCAACGGCAAAGTAAATGGGTTTGTTCTCAGGAAACCCAATGGCTCTAGCAAACGCGAGGGCAATATGGCCGTCCGCAACACCCGACGCCGTACCCTCTTTGGCCCTTCCTGCGTATTCCTCATAGACGACAACTAAGCCCAGTCCTGCTGCCCTGATTGCCGTGGCTTCGACCTTGCTGACACCCTTCCCACCTGGCATAGGGGCAAACAGGTAGCGGACGCAGAACCCATACCCAAGAGACTTGACCCTTTTTAAGTCAGGACGGCCCGAGCTATAATCTAGACCCTTCATAGTGTCACGCTCCCTACTTCCTGAAATACTGCATGTAAACCGCGTTCAGGATAGAACCAAGGGCGAGAACGGCCGCCCACTGGATTACTTTCCACACCGTATCTATGACCGGCCGGATACGGTCTTTCCGCTGTTGTTCCAAGGTCGTCGCTGTTGAGAGCGCATCTGCTGCAACCTTCTCAATGGCAACTTTCTTCTCTGCCTCTTCTCGCGTGTGGCGGATCAACTCTGCTGCTTGCCAATTCTGAACAAGTTCCATTTGTCGTGCGATCTGTGCAATCAGTTTGTCCTGATTATCCATACGTTCTCTTTGCGTCTTCTCATCGCCAACAAGGTCGGTAACGTCTCGCGTCAGGATAGCAAGGGCGGTGTTTAAGTCGGAAACATTCTTATTCGTTGCGGCAATCTGCTGTTCCCGCTCATGGCGCATTTCTTGGATCTCATGCTCCACGTCCGCCTTCGCTTCCGCAGTGCGTGTTATGCAGGCTGGATTGATGTCATGTTCGCTCATCTTGCCCTCCTACGCCCAAAACTATGCCCAAAAGAATGGAATGAAGTTCGGTTTGACTGCTGCGGGGGCCGTATACTCAATGTAGAGTTTGGGTGCTTGGCTTGTGGGATAAGCATCTTTTGTCTTGAGTTGGGTATATCCTGACCCTGAAGTTGTTCCAATAACAAGATGGAGAACTCCACTTACGGCATCCAGTGCTACCTGTACAAGGTTCTTGACATCCCATGTCATCCATCCGACAGACGCGGGACAGTTTGCTGATGCTTGGTTGGTAGTGGTGTAGTCGGTGGATGCATTGAGACAGCCCGCCGTGCCCCACGCAGTAGTTCCCTTGTAGTAATTCCAACACGCTTCCATTTCCACCCAATCCGCCCGCAACACGCGGCTGACGGTAATAGGCATACCGCTGGCAACGTGGGATACATACATGCTCAGGGTTGCAACGCTTATTGTGGAACCAGCAGGAACAGATGCAGAGAAAGCAAACGAAAGAATACTCCTTCTATCACCAGCCTCTATTGAAAGGGGGTCTTCTGTGCCATGATTCGTTGTTGGCGAGTCACTATTAAGGGAAGTATCTGCCGATGATGGCTGTATCGTTTGTGGACTAGCCATTTAAGCTTCCTGTCCTGCCGACAAGAGAACCCACTGCGTCAAGTCAACGCGCCAGATGAAGAGCAGAGTCAAGTTCTTAGAAGCGACCGTAGTCGCAGGAAGGGCTACGCCTGCCTTGGCAACGTACTTATTGCCATAGGTGATTGCCCGTATCGTGGCATCACTAAGGATCTCGAACAGCATCATGTCGCCATCAACAGGAGTGCTTGATGAGTGGTTGTTGATGACCAACGCATGTGCCTGTGCCGTCCGAATGAAGATGTCGTAGGTTGATATTTCAGGCGTAATGGTGTCTGTCGTCGTCTGTGTATCTACCCGCCGCGTGAACCTATGGTTTGTTATCGTCACGGCTGCTGCGTTCTTCGTGGCATCGCTTGTGTTATCTACGTTTTGGAGACCGAGACTTGTTACTGTCTGGTCGCCGCCATTTGTTCCCGTAAGGCCAAGGTCGGTTTTCAGTGTTGCAAGAGTATTGACCTCTGGTACACCGGCGCTTGCTGTCTTGCGATAGATGAGACTTGCCGTAGCCATATTCGCCATGGACGCGAGGGTTACAACGCCCGTAGCAACGCCTACCTTGGCAGTATTGAGATTGATTGCCGTTCTGTTTTCCTGCAGAGCTGCTTCAACGTTCGTTCCAGTGATGATACCGCCAGCGTCAGCGATAGAGACTCCGGCAGCATTTTGGTCACCACTGTTATTTCCCGTAAGGGTTTTTCCGTCCAGTTGGTTCAGTTCTACAGCTGTAGCCGTCAATCCAAGTGTTGCCAGCTGTGCTGCTGCATTTGCGTCATCCATGAGGGCAAGACCGGCAGCGGTAATTCCCTCAAGAACCATTTGTGTGCAGCTTGTGATGCTCATGAGAGCGCCTGAACTGAGAGGCTGAACATTTCCGGTAACTGTCAGACCGTCAACATAACTAAAAGCGAGAACGGGGCCAGCCGCCACCGTTCCCTTGTTATTGGTGAACGTGATGCGTGTCATGCGAACAGTTCCACCATCGACAACGAGGGTGTTAAGCGAACCGCCCGTCACGGTATTGTTGTCTACAGTGATTTGGTCAATGGCGGCTTCATGAATGTCGTAAACTGTGAAAAAAGCATAAACCCATGTTCCCGCCGTGTTATTGCGGAACGTCACATTTGAGCTAGCTTCGCCTACTACGTTCGCTTCGACATCAAACGTAATCCAACCTGAGACATCAAACGCGCAGTCTTCTACGAGAATATCAGAGCCAGAGATGACGGCGATGCCGTTCCGGCCAGCGGTGAGAACGTGGCAATCGTGAACCCACACTCCCTTGCTGGCTTCGTAGACGTTCAGAAAGTCGCCATTCGTTGCCGAACTCGTGATATCGTAAACTTCAACCCTATCGGCATCATAAATCTTTATACCAGCCGCAGACTCTGAACCTTCCGTGAACGTACCGGGGGTTGGGTCATTTCCAACGAGAATGAAGTCGTGAATCACGATGTCCGTGTTCCCGCCGTATACGTCGTGGGTATATAGATAACCAACATAGAACGGACTAGAAAGTGAATCGTTGGCGGCAGCAGTTGCATCAACTTGTAGGGTCGTTCCGTTCCCCTCAAAGATGAGGTTATGCCGGTTTGCAAACTGGATGCCTTGATGGAGTTTGTAGGTCGCACCGGTTGGGAAGGAAATAATTGAGCCGTCGGGAACGCTCTCAATAAAAGTGTTGAGCGCCGCACTCACTTCCGTTGCACCCGTATGCTCGATTGTGAGTGGTACGGCTACGGTTTGAGTCGTGACAGGCGCGGCAAAAGGACGAACGCCATTTAATTGAGTTTGCAAACCCGTTGTGTCGCCACCACCTGCCGCAGGGTCAACCCAGTGGGTGTTGAAGTTGGTGGCGTCTATTTTGGCAAGAACTTGTGCTGCTGAACCGCCGGTTGCTACACCCGGGCCGGTCGCGCCTGTTGCGCCAGCAGCACCGTTTGTTCCATTGGTACCGTTAGAACCTGCGGCACCAGTTGCTCCGACCAAACTCGTTGGACTTCCCCAACCGGCACTATAAGGCCCATAGATGGTATTTGCGGCAGTGTTGATGTAGAAGTCACCAGTCTGTACACCAGAAGGCAACCCAGTTGTGGGCGTTCCAGCACCGCTCCATAGGGTCTTTCCGTTTGTGCCGTTTGTGCCGTTTGTGCCGTTACTTCCTGCAGCGCCGGTTGAACCCGTATCTCCTTTGGCACCAGTCGAACCAGTATCACCTTTTGCTCCGGCTGCACCCGTTGTTCCCTGTATTCCCTGTATACCCTGCGAACCAGTGGCTCCCACACTACCCGTAGCACCTGTGGAGCCAACCAAACTGATACCCGCAGGCCACGATGTTGTATATGGCCCAAAAATGACGTGGGTTGTGGTATTTACATAGAAGTCTCCCGCTTGAACACCAGTGGGATTCCCCGTTGTTGGGTCAGATGCGCCATTCCAGACCGTCTTGCCATTCGTTCCATTTGATCCCGACGCACCAGCCGAACCAGTAGCTCCCGCTGTACCTTGAACACCCTGTGGCCCTTGTGGGCCGGTTGAACCTATCTCTCCTTGAGGGCCAGGAACGGTAGAGGCTGCGCCAGTTAAGCCAATTCCCCCCTGGATCCCCTGCGAACCAGTTCCCCCTTGAATACCCTGTGGACCCTGCGGACCAGTTGACCCCGCTGGACCTGCAACAGTTGAATTAGCGCCCGTATCCCCTTCGTCTCCCTTTTCTACTACGATCTCCCAGTGACTCGCATCGGTTGGAGCTATGCCAGTACAGGGGAAGATGCAGATATATGCCGAACCAAGATAGGAAACGGTATCATGGAGCAGATAGGCGACAATGGGGTCATATTCGCCCTTCCACGTTGCCTCTAGCAGGGTTTCTTCACCGCCAACCTCGCCCTGCCCCCCCACCTTCCATATTGTGCCCATTATGCCCCCTTAACTGGTATTGCATTTTCCAGCTTTGTCACCGCTGCTACCGTAGTTGTAATCTTGTCTGTATTCGTCTTGATTTGCTCGTTTGCTGCTGCCAATGCCGCATTCACTGCTTCCAATTGAGCAGTAAGGTCAGCATTCTTCGCGGTCGCGTCTGCAATCTTCGCTATCAAGTCCCCTACATCCTTTCGTATGCTCATATGATCCTCTGTAATTCTGCTAGTGTATTGTTCGCGTCCTTAATCCATTCAACCATTGAACTGACCGCTGTTGCTTGTCCAACTGCAAGGGTCTTCATTCCATTTACCGTATCCCATACAATACCATTGACAATCAGGCTTCCCGTTGGAGTGATAACAATATCCCCAAGGCTTACGAGGGTATTCCAGTCAACTGATTCGCTATAGGAAATGACAGGGGCAGAATGCTCAGCAAGAAGGGCATTGGCAAACGCAGTAGCTACGGTTGCATCTGCCCATTGGTCAGTTGTCCGGATTAAAGGATTATCAAGGGCAGCAGTCCAACCAACAGCATAGACATCGACCGTATAGACCACGCTCGCTATGGTATACTGCTCTGTAACATGGTTGATAACCGAGCCTGAATCTCTTTGCCTTCCCCTCGTTACCCATATTGCAGGATTGCGGATTTGGTCAAAGGCGTACATGATCCCATCTCTGAGGGCAAAAGTGACGTTGTTCAAGAGACCAAGCTGTTGCAGGATGGTGCTGACTGTCGTTGTCTCCCACTGCGCGTCTGTAATGACCATTGGCAAGAGCGCGGTATAGTCGGCCGCCCACGTCAAGCCAAGCAGTTGTGCGAGAACCCATGAAGTACCCGTTGTCGGGGCTACGGTGACCTGACGCGCTAGGGTAGCATAACCAGCATCGACATATTGTGCTGAATATGTTCCTGCATCGTCATTTGTCGAATCATTCCTGTGGATCATGTGCCAGCGCCTTCCATGAGACTTGACCACAATTTGAAGTGTAGGGTCAAGGTTCTGGACAACAGTAAAAGAACAACGGTCATAATCGGGGCTGACATGTTCTTCTAAGCTTACCTGAGTAACGTCCAGTTGCGCGTTGCCCTGATAGATTTGGACACCGGACAATGGGGCATAGGAGACACGATAGACGCCAGTAATGGGTGTCAGCCCTGTTACGGTAATTGTCCATGGAATATCCCCACACTCTGTCCAAAGCGCTCCACTATAAACTAAACCGTTCAGTTCCATGGCGATTGTATCCGGCCCTGCCTTGAACGTCGCAGTTGCGCCCGTCAACGTGTCAACTGTTGCAGTCGCTATGAGCAGTTCCCCCTGCTGGGCAATAGTGCTGCTGGCAATCACTAGACCCTCCAAGTATCATCAATCAGGACTTGCCAGCGAGCCGATAATCCATCAGACATCACAAGCGTTCCAGCAGAACCAGAAACACCTGTCGGGATAGGTCCAGCCATACCTGCTGAGACATCATTGCCGACCGAATCTATGAGCCGCCCCTGATTGTTGACGGTGACGGTTCCAGATGAACGGAAGTAGATGGAGTGTGTTCCCATGAGCAGTGGATTCGCGGTCAAATGGAGTGCTTGATATTCTGCCGATACAAGCGCATAGGGATAGTTGGCAATGTATGAGATTGCCGCCATTGCCTCATTTGCACTACCGTCTGAGCCGATATTGAGGGTTCCCCACGTGAGGGCCGCAAGGGTTCCCGTTGCAGTCGTTGCTGTTCCCGCTTGAACCACCACCAAGGTGTCGGTTGTATCATCAATGGCTACAACGTCCAGACTTCCGCCCGCGATATATCCAGCCAAGTCAATTGTTCGTGAGATAGTTGTGGTGCCGTCAAACCACTTGACCGCTGCCGCTGCCGTGTCGATGAAACAGGAATTGTGAGCAGATTGCCAGAGGTAAAGATAATCGGGAACCGAAGATATTTCGAGCTGGAGACCGTCCACATATGGCGTATCCCCCGCAACTGAATCTGTAAACACTATAGATCCTTTGCATTTTGTTGCCGTTGCTGGGGCCCTACCGCTAACCCAAAAGCGTGTATATGAGCCTGGTTCCAGAATGGGAACAGAATCTTGTGTGCCAAGAGATGCTGAGGCGGCATTAAACCACTCGATACGAGCCAGGGCATGCCTTCCCGCTGGACTGTCTCTGTTCACGTAGGCCGAGAACGTATAAACTGTTCCTGCCGTTACATTGATATAGGTTGATGTTCTCACTTGTGCGTTATTAGCCGTTGGATTGGTTATATAAAAGCAATAAGACCCGACATATGGTTGATTTGTTTTGCCAAGCGTCCCATTTATGCCCTCCATCCCCGTTAGGTCAGTCTCTGCACTTGATTGATTCGCCGTTAAGATATTGGGGGCAGAGCCACCAACGATCCACGCAGAAGGTGGGAGAGAAGAAGGGGAAAAGAGCAACCGCATCAGCAACGATTTGGCAGTAATGGGGGCGGATGCCTTAACTCCCAAATTGACCACAAGCCCATTACTAAAGATGGGTGTTCCCGTATAGGTCAGGTTCACGCCGTCAACTGAAGCAAGGGAATTGAGCAGCGGCCAGAACCGTGTCGGGCCTTGATACGAAAGACGCATCAGTCCCGTCCCGGTCGCTGCTGGTACCGTTGCGGTTGTCCAGCCCCAGTACGTTGCACTTGTATGCGTTGCGCCATAACGGAGAGGACTGACAAGCAAGGTCATGGAGTAGGGATAGATCCCCGACCAGCAATCGCTCGCATACGTTGCCCCAGTGAAATACACCGTCTGATAAGACGTACCAGAATCCAGCGAAACGGCTACCACATCATCCCATTGGCAAGCGGTCATATCCAGGATATCCCCCGTGATGGTCATGGGAGCCAGTTTTAGGCCATTCTTAACCCCGCCATTGATATTTGAGAGGGAAACATGGTATGCAGTAACATCCTGTGCTATACCAGTTTCAACCTTGTTAGCGACAAGGGTATAAGTCGAACCAGTGGAATACTTGACTAAGATACTCATGGTATTGCTATCCCATTAAGTGCCTTTCCAACCCCGCCAGCAACACCGGCAGTAACCCCAATGAGAACATCAAGGTTATCGCCAATCTTCTTTAGCGGTCCAGACAGATATTGGCCTACAGCAGCGAAAGCACCCGATGACGTTCCCGCTGGACCCGCTTCTGAATACATGTTGCTTGTTGCAGCAGAAACATACTTGTTAATGGTAGCGGGTGCCACACCGGACGCAAAAGCGGTAGCGGCTTGCATTGCAATATCACTTGCCTCTTTCTGCTGTGCGGTATGCGTCCATGCGTATATCTGGTCTGTGAGCGACTTCGTGGCATTGGCAACCGCGTCATTGTACCGCTGTTGTGCTGCCAGTCTCTTGTCCAATTCAGTTTGAACCTTTGCTGTCTGTTCCTCTTCTGCTGTTTTGGCTATGTCGGCATACTTATCCAGTAATGCCTTGCATTCAACATTATATAGGGTCTTAGATGCTAGCTTGTCCTTAGATGATAAAAGGTTGGCGGCATACTCCACGTCAAGCGCGCGTTGCTCATTCTGCTGATCCGTATGGGTAAGGGTATAGATTTTGTCAGAGATAGACTGTCGCGCCACCTTGATTGCGTCAGCAGCGGCTTTAGCGGCATCGGCGGCTTTCTGAGCTGCTGCTTTTGCTGCATCGGCTATCTTCTTAGCTGCGTCTGTTCCGGCGGTTGTTACGGTATCAATAACGGGGGGAACTGTGCCAATAGTAGTAATAATGTCGGCAACAACACCCTTGCTTATGTCTGAAGCATCCGGTGCCGCACCACGCATGAGCGTTCTATTGCCACCAATGGGGGGCGATTTTGTACCATATTGAGGATTAGCAACCGACATATCAATGGCACCGTTGACGGGGGTAATACCCAATATCTGTCCAACGGTATTACGAGCATTTGCTACTTCTGACGATTGACCCCATTTAATCACAGCAGCAGCACCCGCCACAATCCCAACGCCGGCAGCTAAAACCCAAAAGGCGGGGTTAGCGGCTAAGGCAGTCAAGGCACCGGCAAGATCTGAAACCTTGCCAATAACAGATGCGATAGAACTGACTACCAGCAGCATACCCGCCGCGCCCGCGATCTTGCCAAGCCATGAAAAGACCGATTCAAGGTTGACCGTTGCAAGCCAATCGCACAGGTCGGAAATCTTGTCTGAAATCTTCTGTACCATTGCCGCTATGTCGTCTTTATGGGCAGTGATGAAGTCCTGAATATGTTGAAGCACTGGAACCATGCCCGTAGCTAGAGCGTTAATCATTGGTAACAGTGCTTGCCCGAGCTGTTCGCGTATCACCTCATAGAACTGAGCAAATGCCCCCTTCAGACCCGCCGTGGACTTGTTGTAGTCATCTGTCGAACCCTTCGCCTTTTCCAAAATCTGTTGCAGGTATGACAGTTGCGAGGTTCCCTTTACGACATCAATGCCATAAAGTGCCAAAGACCGTGCCATACCATTGCTTGCCTGTGACACTTGGTCATAGGCGGCAGCAACGTCCATATTTTTCCATCTTGCCACTTCCTGAGCAGCAGAAACAGCAATCTGAGCGGTACCAAGGTCGCCATACTTGACAATCGCCTTGTCCAGTTGCGACATAAGCAGTTCAGCATCAAAGTGGTTGACCTTTTCCTGATTCTCTGCCCACGCCTTACAAGCCGCAACTTGCTCATTGGTAGCGCCAAGTGTGCGCTTCATGGTACCCTCTAGAAGATTGCCCGCTACCTCTGCTTGAACGCCAAGGTTAATAGTGGTTTCAGTCCACTTGACCATAGCAGCAACGGCAGCACCGGCAATAATGGACTTGACGATACTGCCCATTTTGTTGGTAGCATTACCAACACGACCTAGTGCCGATTCAGCACCGGTGCTATCCCCACCTATTTTGAGCATAAGCTGTTGTAGATCCACTATTTCACCGCCCTTGCCTTCATACGTTTTATGGCTTCATCTCGGAACGCTTCTGCTGATTGCTTCTTGCTTGAACCACCCAATACCGCTAAGTCAAACCCCCACTCGTCGAAATCAATGGAGAGGAACTCGTGGGGCCAGCGTCCTGAGGTTTGATACCTTTCCCTGAGGAGCTTTTCGATACTTTCTCCGACTGGGTTGGGAACATCTCCGCGAAAAAACGAGCTACCCACTCCTGGAGGTATGCCCAGTCTTTCGGGTCAGATATATCATCAAGAGTGAAATCAGCAGGAAACCCCGCCTCTACCAATTTCAACAGTCCAGCCATAACCTCGACAGGGGATACTGAAGCATTGGAGGCGTCCAGCATCGCCTTAGCCTTCGGGGGTCGCACCGTAAGGCACAACCCCGAGGGAAACGTCAATTCAACAGTTCTATTCTTGTACTCTTCGACGGTCATGTTATGCAATGGCGGTTGCAGTCGCGTTCTTGACAAGCTTGAACAGAAGGCCAGATGAATCAGGAATCGCTACAGCGGTAACCGAGATCGTTGCAAACCCGTCAGTCGCTGGCAGAATGTTGTCAATCTTCGTGATCTTGCACTTGCCAAAGTTGACGTGGATGTCGGCAGGTAAACCATTGGTAGCGTCAACCGTTTCCAACCCCGTGATGTCTGTTGACTGGATCTCAAAGCTGAAATAGGGGGGAACAGAGGAAACGTTGAAATTGCTTGTCTCGGTTGTTGCCGAAGGGGTTGACGGGGTATCGCCAGTCAGGGCAGAAAGGAGTGCAGCAGAGATGCACATGGTTCCAAACGAAATGTCAGCTTCGCCCATCTTGCTAGAAACGGCAAACGTAGAACCATCACCGGTTCCCTTGGCAACATTCCACGCAACCGAAGCCTTGACGTCTGATACTTCTGCAATATCAACAAGCGTTGTTGCGATTCCTGCAACGTAAACCTTGATTTCGCAGTCCGCTATCCGCGCGGCAGCGAGTTTCTCAATCAGATTGGTAATAGCCATTTAGAAGCCTCCGAGTACGTCTAGCGTACTGACTATGTGGACTTGCCCGCTCTCTGGAATCTCACGGTGATGTACGACACTGTGATACTTGTTTGCGACCACACGAATAGCAGCCTCTATCGCCACTATGTCAGTCGTGGATTTTGCCCACGAATCAACTTGGATGTTCCATGATGCCAAGCCATGATCTATGCCCCGCTCACCATCAATGGTCCCATTTACCCCGCAATCGGGCATGAGCGTAGTAGAGACCGGCCATCCACGGTAAACCCTGCTAGAAAATACCGTAGCCTTTTTAAGTTCAACAATGATAGCATCAACGAGGTCAGTTGCCATTACTCACTCTCCATGAATTCGTCTGTCTGCCATTTACGATTGTGCCGGACGCCATACCTGTGATGAAATTCAACGTGGCAAGCGTCACAGAGAGTAATCCCGTTGTTTACGTCCATGCGTTTCTCTGGAAAGTCGGAAAAGCAATCCATGTGATGTGCCCTCAGGTTATGCCCTGCATCATCGCCACACTTTCGGCAAGCGAACCCGTCATGAATGAATACGGTTGAACGCCAGATGTCATAATCCTCACTGTTGCGGATTGCCAAACTCTTTTCAGTAATACCGCCCTGCCAATGAGAATTCAGTTCACCACGCATGTCATGCTTTCCAACATTTGCCGCCCCAATCTTGGCGCGCCATTCTGCCGACTTAGGCTTGCCCTTACCGGCAACAGAAAGCGCGGCACGATGCTCTACTGAAAGCGGCCTTCCGAGATTTGCGTTGCGCAATGCGTCCAAAACAGACTGTGGGCGCGGGATCCCCATTTTAGCAGCGGCAATCTTGCCCTTTGTTTCCTCGGACATGGGAGCTTTCAACCTATCGCCAGCCGATATGCGCTCTCGCTGTTCAAGGGTGAAATGCGTTCCGAGTCTCATTTTACTTCCTTGTTGATTCTGTCTGCGATAAAATCAGGCATAAGGCGAAAGCCCGTTTCGGCAGCCCGAGTCATGAAAAGTAAGGGTTCAATATATCGGGTTCCGAACTCTTGAAATATTGCGTAGTTCACGTCCAGCAGTTGCCCCTCACCTGTTCCAGCAGAACCGCCCGCCGTGACCGTGACCTCTTTCTCTTCAGCATTGGGATGTGTGGCAATAGACGATCGCAGGTTGCCAGTGTCAATGCGAGTCTCGTTGATCTTCGCTTCCCGCTCAATTCGTAGGCCAGTATCAACGCAGCCCCGATAGACAGCATTGGGATATTCCTTTGCCATCCCTTGCAATACCTTGTTCAGTTCTGCCATGCCCTCGATCTCAATTCCGATCATGGCAGCAGTAGGGGCATAAAGGGCAAAAGAACGGCAGCCACATCAGCGGGTATCTGTTTGGCGGGATTGATGTACACGCCTGGTTGCTGTTGCGCCACCGCCATCATCTGTGCAGCAACCAACATTCTGGCAGCATTCTCTAAAGGAGCGGGGAGCGCGGTCCAGCCTGAGACATAGGTGATGATAATGCGCGGATCTGAACAGCGCGAGGTTAGCAATTCGATGTGCCGTGGATAAGGGTAGTAGTCAACCCATGCCGTGAGCGTCGTGTCGGTCGTACCAGTGGTATCAGTAAGGTCGTTGCGATACTTGACCACGAGGGTTGAATAGACTGGCTCAGGGAGAGTTATTTCGAGATCTCCTGCAACTTGATACGAAACCGCATGAAGCGCAGTCTCATACCCTATCGCATTCTCTATCGTCTCAATGGCAGAGTTCCACATGGATTGAATCAGGGTATCTCTGCTAGTATCGTCCGCCGATAGCATCAGATATTGTTTCAGCAGGGTCAACGAAGAGATGACCGTGACCACATAGGCTTGCGTTGACAGGTCCTCTGCCGTGACCATAAACATAACGGGTAAGGTAAAATCGGCAGCAAAGCCCGAAGGGGGATCAATCGTAGCGGCGGCAGAAATAACAATGGTAGGGATAAGGGCAGTTACGGCAACCCCATACGGCACAGTCAAGGCAACAGTGTGCGTGACCTCGTTGATAGAACCGACAACGGCAGGGGTCAACCCTGCGAACTGGAATGATGTGATAGCCTTCAACGCTGTCGGCATGGTGTCTCCTTATGCTTTACGGTTGTAATGACGCAATTGCTTGTCGCTTTTGTCCTCTTCGATCTCTATCTGCTCGATGTAGCCTTTGGCAAGCGAGAGGGCAGCAATCTCGGGATCATACTCAATGATGTCTCCCGCCTTATAGCCTTCTGCGTTTGTTGGCATCTTGCTTGTTACTCTGTACTTTGCCATACTCACCTCAAATGGGGCGGTGATTGGCCGCCCCGATAGTTAGTCAGAACTAGATCGTGTTGTACTTAAGGGCGTACATGCTAAGAGGCTGAATCAGATTGCCGTCGGTGTAGACCTTAGCCGCGACGTACGTCTGATCCATGGTCATCGCAGTCTTGCCAACATCGGTCGTGGCAATCTGGATGGGTCCATCACTGAAGAGGTAATATGCCTTGGGGTCACCAAAGTACGCGGCAACCTTACCATCCGCAGGGGTGTCAAAGCAGCTCTCGGGCATACGAATCACAGAGATTCCACCCATGAACTTCATGTTGCCAATGTCAAAATAGTTCATGCCACCGGCAACGAGAGGGTCATTCAGCAAGGCAATCTGTGCCAGGAATGAGTTAGGGGCAATCAGCACGGCATTGTCTGCATACATCCCGTCAAGCGACCAGAACAGCTTAAGCAGGTCGGCTTTGGTGACTTCTGCGAGAGTGTCGTGCGTTGCCACCATGTCAACGGCAGTTGCGCGTCCTACCATACCGGTCATCTCGAACGTAGCCCCGCCATGAATACCGAGCGTCCACTCATAGGTCTCCCTGCGAGCAATGGCGCGAACAAGGGCGTCCTCAATATAGGGGATGGTGCGAATCGTGGCATTGCGAATGAGGTCGTTGTCGATTCCCATCCATGCCATAATTCCAGAAGTGGAATACTCAATGGGCAAAAGCGTCGGGGTCGCTTCAGGAACGGGCTTACCAGCAAGCATACGGTAGGCCAGCGGCAGTGTTGATTCTGCCAGAATCGTTCCCTTCGGGCTGTATGGATACTGAGTCACAGACTTGCGGAGGGGCGTATTGTCCAGCTTCAGCACAAGGCTGTTTGCGACAACCGTGGGAATCAACTCAGCAGCAGCGCCAGACGTAGCGCTTGTCCATGCCTTGGCTTCCCATGGGAGACCCTTACCGAGACACTGCCTGTACCATGCGGCCTTGCCTTCAGCTTCCTGCTTCGGGGTCAGTTCGCCGTTTGCGCTAAGATCAGGGGTAATGGTTACGGACTTCATTGCGTCCATCAAATCAGTGTGGAGCTGATCACGAGTTGCAAAGGAGCCTTCTTTTACCAGCTTCTCTGCCACACCGTCAATCACGTCCTGTTGCATCTTCTTCTCTAAATCAGTCACTTCAGACCTCCTCAGGTCACTTGCTCAATAGTGCTTTATACAAAGTTTCAAGCCACGTCTCTGCTTTCGACTCTCCAGCTCCTGCTGGAATCTTGTCGGCTGCGTCTCGTAGCACGGTAAGCGCATCAATGGCGTTGGTAATCAACGCATAGTTCTTGCTGGACAACACACGCCCTTCTTTTGTCGATACCATAGATTCAAGGTCAGCAATCAAGGTTTCAGGGGTAACTTCTGATTTCCATAGTTCTGTTGCCCAATCTAATCCTGCGGGATCGGGCGTGAGCGCCTTGACCTCTGCATCCGTAAACCCATTCAAGCGTAATGCCATAGGATTGGCGGGTACGGGAACAATGCTGAACTCTAACAGCTCAGACTTGGCAATCACATTGTCCTGATACTCGTTTGCCAGGAACCCAACAGAAACCGTGTTCAGAAATCCACGATCCCACGATTTGTGAACCGCAGAGATAAGGGGCGTCACATCGTCTTGCTGCCACTCCCATTGAGCTTTGATTGCTTTATGGTCGCCCTCATGGATAATCTCTAGAGATATTGCACGCCCAACAGGTATAGATTCCGCGCCCTGATAGGCATGACCGTATAGAACAGCAGGGTTCGCCATGTAATTGACGATGCTCATGCCGTCTGGCTCCATCCTTTCATTCTGCCGGTCAGTGTCATTCGTGGTTATGGTGGCGGCAGCGATATTGCCAATCGTCTCACCTTTGACCACGGGAAAGTAAAAACGCTTCATCTTCGTTGCATCCATGTCAACCCCCTCAGATTACTGGAAGTAATGTGCATCTACAGTTGATTGTGTTGGCGGGATCTCCATCAGGATCCCCAGGGTACATCAAAGGCCCGCCGGTACTCATAAACGGAGCGGTAATGTCAACAACCTCACCATCTGCCGCCATGTGGTCAAACTCATCGTTAGGGTGTCCGTTGGACTCGCCCCTTGTGCGCTCATCATGGGTAGCCAACCATTCATGCTGCTTGACCCCATTTTCAACATAGGTGTCCTGGGCAGCAGAGTTGTTGACCGCTATGACATTTGTACGGGCAACCCTCTCAGCACGGTAGGCAATCCCATCGAAGTATTGTTTGGTTGCCTTGACCATCTCGGGAATAGATTGACCATTTGCCCGAGCATCTGCCAATATCTGAGAGATTTCATCGGCTGTCGTGTTATTGACTAATGTGGATTGCTTCGTCTCATGCGCCCGTATCCATGCTAAGATACGAGAGCCATCGGGTACAGCCATGCCATAACGAGCAGCCACGGTCTCAGCGGCAGTCAAGCCAAAGGAAACGAACAGCGAGTGCCAACTATCTACGAAGTCAGAATCATCTAACAAACGACGAACGGGTTTTACTATTGCCGCCTTGTATCGAAACTCCTTCAACTTGTACTCGTCAAGCGCAATCCTCACCATGTCGCCCTCATCTAAGCCCATACTCTTCTGCAGGGTCTCACAATCCTCACGAGTGGGCTCTATCATCGACTTCCCGCCCTCAACCCACGAACTCACAAGTTTTGCTTGTTTGTTGAACACCCTCTGCGTGGCTTGCATGAACTTCTTCTCTTGTGGCTTCACTGTGGCAAGGAACGATTTAGCAATGAGTTGCCTTGCTTCCGGACTATGCAACGCCTTCATACCCTTTGGCTCAGCCACGGGGCTAGAATTGGCATCAGGTGGCACAACGGGTGGCACAACGGGAACATCTGCCGGAGTTGTTGCAGGAAGTGCAACAGGTGGCGGGGGTTCAGGAAGGTCAGAGGTCGTAATGGGAACAAGCATAGCGCTAGCCCACCAGACATTACCCCATGCCTTCTCTTTGATATTGTCACGCTTGCATATCTCGTTGATGGTCAACTTGCCCATTCGCAGTTCTATTTCATCGCTCTGCGCCCGCTGTAGCCGGTCGTCTTGCAAGCACTCAATGCCGGTATAGTCAAACTTGAACACTAAACCCTTCAAGCCAAGCAGCGGCAGCAAGAATGTCGTGATCCGGTCCGCCAGTCTATCGGCTTTGGGTATAACGGTATTGGTATATAGTATCTTCTCTTCTATCGTTGCACTAGCAAAAGCAACATTATCCATGTCGCCGAGGAAAATCGGAGGTACACCAAAGGCTGTACCTATTTCCTGCCGCGTAACGCTGGACACTTCAAGCATTTTGAGGTCGGCTGCTGAAATGCCAAGTTTCTCAAAGTGGTAACCTGACGATAACCAGCCAACACCCCCGGCCTTTTGGATACCGCCATATTTCTCTTCCCAACTTCGCTTTGCTGCATCCATCTGCGCTGCATCCATGCGGTTATCGGTTGTGAACAGCCCCGATAATGCCCCGCCTGCGCTCATCTGATTGTTCCAAACTGACTTTCCATTTTCGTCCATGTTCGCGGTGTCAAGAATGGGGCGTAGTTCAGAGAGACCGAGCTGTCCACTAATAGAAAAGTTGGGGAACAGCACAATGCGCGACCTGTCCAATTGACGATCGGTTGGTTGTCCAGTAGGGCTTATCTCACGATACAGCAGATTGCCGTGATCGCTGCGCAGCATATCTGCATCCAACACGGTCAAGCCAAGTGCAAGGGGTTTCTCTGCGTACACCATGCCCGTGCCCTGTAGCAACTCCCACGCAATGATACGTTCAACCCATTCCGTACCTGTTTGGTTAGGATTTGGACGCGCCAAGATTGCATCATCGCCTGTGTGGATTTTGTCACCGGAGTAGAGGTGCCACGGTAGTGAGCCGATGCGAGTGCAAACCGTATTAACCGCCCTGTAGATCCAGACAGATTTGTCTACACCCGTGCGAGCGTCAGTAATGAGTGCTTGCTGCTTGTCGGGATAGAGGACAGAAAATACATCCTGAAGGGCCGCGTTGAATGGGATACCGTCCTTAGAAATCAATCGACTGAACCAGTTACTCACGCCCTGCCTCCTACACTACCACGCACAGCATTGGCGCGAACGCCAGCATCAATGATTCAGCCCTATCAGGCGACCTTCCCAATGACTCCTTGGCTTTTTCCTTACTCATAATCGCAATCTTGCCCGTTATAGTATAGTCAAACGTCACCATCAACTCGCGCTGCAAGTCCTTATCATCGGGAATACAAATGTCATTGTTCAAGAAACGCTCTCTGAGGCCCCAGTAAAGCTCTGCCTTTCTATTGGCAAACTTCTCACTGTTCCATGCGCTCTCTGCGACATTAACTCCATGAACACCCTGGACTCCCATGTCATTCAAGGCATCCACGACACCCGAGCCGATCCCGATTTCATCAACATTGACGCCCTCGCTATGGTCTGCCGCTGCCATATCTCTGCCATGCTTAGCCACTTGCATAACGTCCATGCCATGGATAATCTCTTGCTTCAGCACGGCATTGCCATGTCGAACAGTAAAAACGCTGTTGTCGCTGCCAAATCTGGCCACGTCGATTCCGAGAATATGAGGCAAATCAGATCCAGTGGGTACGCGACCCATGGCAGCAAGGATAGAGGCAAGAGGAATGACAGACTTGTTCGCAGACGCCTTGTTCAGGCTGCATTCGTACTCTTGCGCGAAGCGTTCGACGTCGCCATCCAGCTCCGCAAGTTTTGCAACCTTCCATTTCTCAGTGTGTGCAAGATTGCCGTGATAGTCCTGTTCCATGCGATACCAGCCCTCATTGTCCAGCAGACTCTCAAACAACGCGCCCTCGGGACCGGGGTTGGGAGTAGATTCTGCCACGATGCTTGTACCAGCAACACCCGACCCAGTTATGGCCTGCCAGGATTCGCGAGGGTTTTTCCAGAACGCAACCTCAGAAAGCACTAGGCGCTTTGCCCTGAATGATCTCCCCACGGTTGGCGACATCTCAAATGCCGTAATGTGGGATCCATTGATAAGGGTCATATGAAAGTCCGTATCCTTGGTCCGTTTGGCTAGCAGGTTCCACGGCTCAGGCAGGTTATCCAGAAACACATCGGCAACCTCAAACAACGCTTTTGCGCTCTCTTTTTTATATGAGGCGATTCCATCGTCGCCACCATAGACCATCGCAAGAAAGGTGTCCAGGATTGTTGCAACAGTTGAACTGCCAATCTCGCGCGATTTCAGAAGGGCAACAAGGTCGTTGTCCAATTTGGCATGGACGTACTCTTTCTGCCAGGGGAACAGCACAAGAGGAATGACGCCTTGATCCTGCGTCCTCACATGTCCGATGTGTTCCAATATCTTGCACACCTTGTCGGCGTTCATTCAATAGCCTTCTGAACTTCTAGGCGAATGGCGTCGGCGGTGAGATGCACTTCCACGTCCTGCTTATCCCTCCACTTGGCAGACTGGCGATTCTTCAACCAGAAAATGCAGGCGGTCACGTCGCCCTTCAAGGCTTTCTGGTATAAACTCTGAACAACCTTCGCGTCCGCCTCATCTTTAGTCTCTTTTAGGGCGTCAAGAAACTCGGGATACTTTTGTTTCCAAGTAAAAAGCGTTTGCCGACTGACATGAAGCTGCTCTGCAATTTCATCTTCAGTCTTTCCCTCTTGTGCCAAATACCCCACAAACGCAGGGGTAGTTTCTTTACAATATTGGGATGGCCGACCAATCTTCAGTTTCAATTTAGCCCACACTGACGATAAACCTTGCTCTGCGCCAATTCGAGTATTGCCCCTCTGACAACATCCAACGACAACCCCGTCACCGCGGCCAGTGAATCTTCTTCAAACTCATCTGAGGGCTTACCAGAAAACTTCATCAGATACTCTGCCCCAAAGTAACACCGGACAGTTTCAGGTTTCAGTGTTGCCACGGCCCTTATTGCGATAGCCCACTCAGGATCGCTTTGCTCTGCGCGTTGTCCAAAGTATCGCAGAAGTCCACGCGTTCTATCACTCACGGGAATACTTCCACAAGCAGTCTGTCGATACTCTTCTTCTATGGTCATTTCGCCAGCATCTTGTGATACCACGCGGGGTCATTGTCAACAAACACCTTCAGTTCTCTCATTGATCCATAAAGCCCGTGTCCGTCACATGCCCATGACCAATTATCGCCATAGTGAAACTCATGCCTGTCGCGCTCAATGTAATCTTCGCCCTCTACTCGGACTAAGCGGTTGGCGTTGGCGCGATAGGTCTGACTCGCAATGCGTTTGTCTGCTTTCATGGAGCGACAACAAGCAGTCGGGCCACCCCAGTTGTGCATGATTGACCTGCTCATCGGGGCAACCTGTCCACGTCTGTCCATGAAGGGTTGGCGGGCCTCGGAACTCTAATCCGAGAAGGCGCAGCCACAGCCACCGCCTTGTCAACAGCACCCGCCATAGGTGAGGTTCCGCTTGCTTGTTTGCACATATCTTCTGTAGATATGCCAAAACCCCCGACCGGCAAGTCAGGGGACGGTTTATCTGACGCTAAACCACATGGCACTGCATAATCTTCTATGTGGAACATTTGAGTATGGTTATGACAATCCGATATGTCCGATAGGTTTTCGTTGTCTTGCCCTTGCCGGGGCAAAGCTACGCGAGTATCCATTTTCCTCTTTAAGTATAATCAGAATGGCACCAAAGTCAAGCCAGAAGAAGGGTTCCTAGACTATGGGGTCAAGGGTCATGATATTGATTTAGGGGCGGGATCGGCAATCAGAGTCACTTCGGCCCCATCTGCTAGCACTGCTTCCAACACGGTTCCGTTCTCGGTAATTTTGAAGCATCTTACATCTACTGCGATACGCATATATCACCTCCTTTTACTTGCGATTCTGGCAACGATCATCACTTCACCCGCCGATTGCCGCCCCTGTGGGTCTTATACCCCGCCACATAAACCTTAACCTTTGGTCTATGCTTGGCTTTCTTAACGGCTGGTTCCTTGCCCTGTTGGTCATACCAGATTTTGTCTAACTCTTTAAAAATGTCATAGTCAAGAGTGGCCATGTGGGTTAGTATTCTCCTCTCCGATATGCCGCTTCTTGTCGCGCCCGTTCTTCTGTTACACCCTCCGTACGCCCCTGAGCAAGCGCAGCAGAACATCGCTTGATACCTTCTTTGAGATATTTTTCGGTATACTTTTGCAATCGGTCTTCCTCTTCTTCTCTAACGGCGGCAATCAAGTCATCAACCTTTTTCTCATGTGCGCGAGTTGCCGCGCCTTCCTCTCCTTGCCCCATATCCCAGTCATCGCTTCCTATATCAAGTCCAACGACAATACCCAAGCGCAAATCTTCAACCTTTGTCATGTCACCACCTCCTTTGTAAACAGCGGCCCAGTCATGTCATCAATTCGCTTCTTGGCAATTTCAGCATACTTCTCGTCAATCTCAATACCGATGAAGTCCCGATGTTCCAGAATACAAGCAATTCCTGTCGTACCTGAACCCATGAAGGGGTCAAGAACCACACCGCCTGTCGGGGTACGGGTCAACTTGCACAAGTAACGCATAAGGGAGACAGGCTTGACAGTGGGGTGAACATTTTGCTGTGGCGCCTTGATACTGCCATAC
>Ga0209385_1000074_pt1 | contig 35296 bp, 36 predicted proteins | sample NGEPerB_FD_184506 | JGI IMG/M metagenome (GOLD analysis project Ga0209385, IMG submission 184506) | Arctic peat soil microbial communities from the Barrow Environmental Observatory site, Barrow, Alaska, USA - NGEE PermafrostAB12-B... | ecosystem: Environmental > Terrestrial > Soil > Wetlands >... | reverse complement strand
GAGGGTGCGACGCCGCTCGAGAAGCTCACGCGCTTCCTCGACGCGAACCCGCTCACGAGGGAGCTCCTGACGCATGCAATGCCCGTCGAGGGCGACTGCCGCTTCTACGGCCATCTCCCCTACTACGTCGACCGCTTCATCGGGTCCGGCTGGACGTGCGTCGGGGACGCCGGCGGCTTCCTCGATCCCTTCTATTCGCCGGGCCTCGACCAGATGGCGTTCTCGGTCTATGCGCGCGTCCGCCTCGTCGAGAAGGCCTTGTCCGGCACGCCCGCGGGCGAAATGGCGCAGGAGTACGAGCTTCACAACAAGCGGTACGCCCGCTACTTCACGTACTTCTACGAGGCGATCTTCCGCGACAAGTACTACGTCATGGGCGACTACGACACCATGACGATCGCCTTCCTGATGGACACGGCGCTCTACTACCTCGCGGCCGTCATTCCGATTTACCGCTGGTCGTCGGAGCGTCTAGGCATTCCGCCCTACTATCAGGACGGCTCGGAGATCGCGTTCTACCCGATGCGTTTCTACAACCGGCGCCTCGTGGCGATTGCGAAGAGGAAAAAGGCGCTCGGGATCTACGGGAATCACAACGCTCTCCGGCGTCCGGGGTTCGTCGGCTTCTCCGTCCGCGGCGCGAGCTGGGTGATGCTCGCACACGGCCTCGTGCGCTGGGCGAAAGCCGAGCTCGCGAACGCGTGGTCCTATCTCGTCAAGCCGGCGCCCGTAGGCGGGCCGGTCCCGAACCTGCCACCGAAGCCGCAGGGCGTTCCGGCGGCCGTGCCTCAGATGGCGAAAGCTGCCTCGGCGGACAGCGCCTAGCCTCGTGAAGCGTCTCTTGCCCTTTTCCGCGACGGCGGCGCTGCTCATCGTCTGGTTCCTCGCGGCCCACCGGCAGGTTTCCGGCCTGTTTCCCGACCCGCTGCAGGTCCTGAACGGCCTCCTCGAGCTTCTGCGGCGCGGCCTCCTCGCGAAATACGTGGTCGCGTCGCTTTTCCGGGTGACATGGGGCTACTCGCTCGCCGTCGTGACGGCGATTCCGCTCGGGCTCCTGCTCGGCTGATCTTCCTGATCTTCCTCGCCTCGTTCCTGCCGCTCACAGCGGCCGCGATGAACGCGGTGCGAAACGTGCCGCCGACGCTTCTCCGCGCCGGGCGCAATTTCGGCCTCTCGAACCCGCGCCTCCTCGTCGACGTGATCCTGCCGGCGGCGCTTCCCCAGCTCATCGTCGCGCTCCGGATCTCCCTCGGCGTCGCCTGGCTCGTCGTCGTGGCGGCCGAGATGATCGCCGTCAACTCGGGGCTTGGCTTTCTCATCGTCGACGCGCGAAACGCCGGGAACCGGTACGACCTCGTCGTGGCGGGAATGGTGATGATCGGGCTGATCGGGCTCGCCCTCGACCTGGGAATGCAGCAGCTCGAAAAGATGAAAGCCCTCAAGTGGGGGTACGGGTCGTGACACCACCGCCGAAAGTGGGCATTCGCGGCCTCTCGATGCGGTTCCCGACGGACGGCTCGGTCATCGAGGTGCTTTCATCGATCGATCTCGAGGTGAAGGATGGCGAGCTCGTCTGCATCCTCGGGCCTTCCGGCTGCGGAAAATCCACGCTCCTGAACATCGTCGGCGGGTTCCTGAAGGCCACGGGCGGCGCGGTTCTCATCGACGGACAGGAAGTCGCTGGCCCCGATCCGCGCCGCATCTTCGTGTTCCAGGAGCGGGGCGTCTTCGTCTTCTCCTGGCTCACGGTCGAAGGCAACGTGGGCTTCGGCCTGTTTCGCCTCGGCGCCGCGGAGCGCGCGGAACGGATCGCGTACTACGTGAAGCTCGTCGGGCTCTCCGGGTTCGAGAACGCGTACCCGCAGGAGCTATCCGGCGGAATGAAGCAGCGGCTCGAGGTGGCGCGCGCGCTCGCCGTGAATCCCGACGTGCTTTTTCTGGACGAGCCCTTCGGCGCGCTCGACTCGATCACGCGCCTCGTGATGCGGAGCGAGCTTCTTCGCATCCGCCGTGCCGAGAAAAAGACGATCCTCTTCGTGACGCACGATATCGACGAATCCGTCCAGCTCGCGGACCGCGTCGTCGTCATGTCGACGCGCCCCGCCACGATCCGGCGGATCGTGGAGATCGACATGTCGCATCCGCGGGACCTCAGCTCCCCCCGCTACATAGCGCTCCGTGACCTTCTGCTCGGGGAGATCGGCCTTGCCCACCAGATCTGACGTCGAGCAGGTCCTGCTGCCCCTCGGAACAGCGGCTCTCGCGATCGTCGCCTGGTCGCTCGCCGTGCGGTTGACGCACACCACCGTTTTCCCGTCGCCCTTGAAGGTCGCGGCCGGTCTGAGGGAGCTCGCGGCACGAGGCGTTCTCTGGCGCTACACCGGCGACTCGCTCCGGCGCGTCGCGACGGGCTACTCGCTCGCGCTCGTCCTCGGGGTTCCCGCCGGCCTCGCGCTCGGTTGGATTCCCGCGCTCGCATCCGCCTTCAATCCGGTCATCCAGATGGCGCGGCCGATCAGCCCGCTCGCGTGGATGCCGCTCGCGATCCTCTGGTTCGGCGTGTCGGAGGCGGCGCCGGATCTCCTCATATTCCTCGGCGCCTTCTTTCCGATCGTCGTGGCCTCGATGAACGGTGTCCGGAGCGTCCCTGCGATGTACCTCCAGGCCGGCCGCAATTTCGGCCTGTCCACGCCCCGCCTCCTCGCCCGCGTCGTCTTCCCGGCGGCGCTGCCGCAGATCCTCGTGGGCCTGCGCATCGCGCTCGGAATCGCGTGGCTCGTCGTCGTGGCCGCCGAGATGATCGCGGTCGACTCGGGCCTGGGCTATCTCATCATCGACTCGCGAAATGCCGGCAAGCGCTACGATCTCGTCGTGGCGGGGATGCTCCTCATCGGTGCGATCGGCCTCGTCCTCGACGCCCTGGCCCGGCGACTCGAGCGGCTCCGGAGCGTGCGTTGGGGCTTCCAGGGAGAAACGGCATGACTGGCCCGAAGCGCATCGCTCTCGGCGTCGGGGCCTGGCTCCTCGTCGTGTCCGCGCTGCACTCCGTCCTCAACGTGAACTGGGCCGTTCTCGCGAACGACTTCCTGGCGCCGGACAAGAGGAAGCTCAACGTCGCCTACATCCCGGTCACCTGCCATCTCGCCTGCCCGGTGACCGACTACATCTCGAAATTCTCCGAGGCGGGCGAGGTCTTCGTCCCACGCATGTTCCAGGGCTTTCCCGAGATCAAGGAATCCCTCATCGCGAACAAGATGCAGGCGGCGTTCATCGTCGCCCCGATGGCGATCGCTCTCAAGGCGCAGGGCGTCGGGATCCGCATCGTCTACCTCGGGCACCGATACGGGAGCGCCGTCGTCGTGAGGAAGGACGGCCCCGTGAAGAGCTTCCCCGATCTCAAGGGGCGGACGATCGCGGTGCCGAGCCGGTATTCCGACGAGCGGCTCATCGTCTTTCGCGTCCTGAAGAAGTACGGCATGAAGCCGGAGGACCTGAGGATCGTCGAGATGGCTCCGCCGGACGTGACGGGCGCGCTCGCGGCGGGGGCCATAGACGCGTTTTCCATGGGCGAGCCGTTTCCCTCCCAGGCCGAGCTCGGCGGATACGGCCGCGTCCTCTTCCATGCGCGCGAGTACTGGCCGGACTACATGTCGTGCGTCCTCGTGGTCCGCGAGGACGTCATCGCCTCCCGCCCCGAGGCCGTCCAGACGCTCGTCGACGGCATCGCGCGCTCGGGCCTCTGGCTGGAGGAGGGGAAGCCGCACCGCGACCAGGCCGCGGACTTCGTGGGGCGCTTCTATTATAACCAGGACCCGAAGATCCTCCGATGGGCCCTCACGAACCCGCTCGACCGCGTCATGTACACGCCGCTCTCGCCGCGGAAGAGAGACTTCGACCTCGTGCGCGACCTCATGATCGAGACGGGCGTCCTCGATCGGAAGATCGAAGTTCGAGGAGTACGTCGACACGCGCTTCGCCGAAGGGGCCAAGGAGCAGGTCGCCTGGCGCTACGAGGCCGGAGCGAACGAGGCGCGCTGAGGGGGCGGCCCCGCCCTCTGCCCTCGTCCAAGCCTGAACGAGAATCTGCGGCTCGCTTGACACGATCGAATCGAAAAGCAACGATTCTCTCGGGCCATGAGCGGTAGCCACCATCTGGCGCTCTTCGACACATCGCCGGGAACCGTGCTGGTCGTCGACGACGATGCCCAAGTGTGCGGCTTGCTCGTGGCTCTCCTCCGGCCCCGGGGCTACCAGGTCGAGACGGCCGCTTCGGCCGAAGAGGCCCAGGAGCGGCTGAAGACGCTTCGACCCGACGTTCTTCTTCTCGACCTGCACCTCCCCGGAAAAAGCGGACAGGACGTCCTTGCGCGCTTGCGGGCCGACCCGGTCACCAGGCTTCTGCCCATCATCATGATCACGGGCGGCGCCACGGGCGAGGAACGGCTGCGCGCCATCGCGGAAGGCGTTACGGACTTCGTGGCGAAGCCGTTCGCCGCCGAGGAGCTTCTCGCGAGACTGAAGCCTCTCGTGCGGATGAAGCGCTTCACGGACGCGCTCGAGCACGCCGAGCACGTGATCGTCGCGCTCGCGCGCGCGATCGACGCGCGCGATCCGTACACGGCACGGCACAGCGAACGTGTCTCGACGTACGCCGGCCGCCTCGGCGCTGCGACCGGCCTCACGGGCCTCGATCTGGAGGCGGTGAGGCGCGGCGGGTTGTTCCACGACATCGGGAAGATCGCGATCCGGGACGCCGTGCTCCTCAAGCCCGCCCGCCTCACTCCCGAAGAATTCGCCGAGATCCGCCGGCATCCGGTCGTGGGTCGCGAGCTCCTGTCGGGCATGAAGACGCTCGCCTTCGCGCTCGATGTCGTCTACGGGCACCACGAGAGGATCGACGGGTCCGGCTACCCGGACGGCGTCGCGGGCGAAGCCATCCCGCTCACCGCCCGCGTCACGACGATCGCCGACATTTACGACGCCCTGACGTCGGCGCGCGTCTATCGCGCGGCGCTCACGCGCGCCGAAGCCATCGCAATCATGAAGGAGGAGGCCGGCCGCGGATGGTGGGACCTCAGGCTTCTCGATTCGTTCCGGGGCGTTCTCGAACGGATTCCCGAGGACGTCGCACGCGTCCCGAACGACATTTGAGAGCGGGTCACACGGGCTTCCCGAGGATCGCAGTCACCTTCCCGAGCATGGATTTGAGATCGAGGGGTTTCGTGAGGAAGTCGACGGCGCCCGTCTGGCCGGCGAAGAGCACCCGATTTTTCTCCGGAAATCCCGACATGAACAGGACGGGAATTTGTGCCTGGTCCGGCCGCGACTTCAGGACCCGGACGGTGTCGAAGCCGTCGACGCCGGGCATCAGCACGTCGATGAGGATGAGGTCGACCGTGCGCGTTTCGAAAAACGTCAACGCGTCTTCTCCCGACGGCGATGGCACGGCCTCGAACCCGCCACGGCGCAGGTAAGTGCAGACGAGATTCCTCACCTGCTCCTCGTCGTCCACGACGAGCACAACGGGCCGGCGCCCGGGCGCTCCCGCGGGCAGGATGTCGCTCCGCCGGTGGACAGCCGTCTTCACGCGGGCCGCGGCCGGCGCCTCCGGCGTGACGGCGGGTCCCCGCGGCTCCTGCAGTCGTTCGAGCGCCTCGAAAGACGCCGCCAGGGCCACGGCAGTGGAAAAACGATCCTCGGGCTTCTTCTCGAGACATCGCAGAACGGTGGCGGCCAGCTCGCGCGGCACGCCGCGCTTCTCGAGCGTGTCGCGCGACACCGTCGTCTCGAGATGTTTTTTCGCGATCGACAGGAACGTGCGCCCCGTGAACATCCGGCGGCCGCTCAGGAGCTCGAACGCGATGGCGCCGATGGCGTAGATGTCGCTCCGTTCGTCCACGATGCGGCCCTGGATCTGCTCGGGAGACATGTAATGCGGTGTCCCGACCGTCTTTCCCACGCGCGTGATCCGCGGATCGGTGCGGGTCGTATCGTGAGCGAGCCCGAAGTCGAGAACGGAGATGTCGCCCGAAGGTCGCACCCTCACGTTCGCTGGCTTCAGGTCGCGGTGGACGATGCCCGCGGCGTGCGCGGCCGCGACGGCTCGCGTGAGCTGCGTGAGGATCCGGAGCGCCTTTTTCGCGGGAACCGCACCCTCCAGGTCGATGATGGTTCCAAGGTCGCGCCCGTCGACGAACTCCATCGTCAGGTATGGCAGGCCATCCACGACGCCGTAGTCGTAGAGGCGGCAGACGTTGGGGTGGCTGATCTTCCTGTTCAGGGTCACTTCGCCCTTGAATCGCCGGAGGACCGTGTCCCGCTCTTCCCCGCCGGCTCGCCCCATGACCTTGATCGCGATGACGTCGTTCAGCTCGCGATCGGTGGCCTTGAAGACGTAGCCCGTTCCGCCCTGGCCGAGCGAGCCCAGGTACTCGTACCGCGGCAGCGAGGCGAAGAAGCTCGCGCGCAGGACGTCAAGAGCAGGGCCGGGGCGTTCGCCCACGCGCCGATTATGGCGGTTCAGCCGGCGGAAGCGGGCGGCGTGAGCGTGCCCTGCGGTGTCACGATGACGTCCAGCCCGAGCAGGTCGGCGCAGTAACGCGCCAGATCCTCATTGCTGAAATCGTCCCATCCGCCGCAGGTCTCGTGCTCCTTCTGCTGAACGTCGCAGGCGAGAGGAAGCTGGTTCACGGTCTGGCGCGCCAGCTCCCACTGGTTCCCGAGAGCCTCGAGCTGCCAGCGGTTCGCGCCCGGCCGCCGTTTCACGATGCCGGCGAAGTGCTTGCGAAGCTCGGCATCATCGAGCTTGCGAAAGCCCTGGCAGAAGATGCCACGGTCGGTCGCGACCCGGCACATCGAGTGGTCTTCATCCGTCAGTGTGAGCAGGAACTCGCGGAGCGAGCGGATCGCCCAGGCTCGGGCCACGACGCGCGGAGCGGGGGACGCGCCCATGCACATGATTATAGTGCAGACGCATCGTCGCCACGCCTCGAAGTCGAAGAAACGAACGCGGGCTCCCGCGGCGCGGCTTCGCTCTTGCGGGCAGGAACCAAACTTCCTATCGTCACGCCCATGAAAACCAGAAGTCACCTGATCGTGCTGTGCTCGTTCGCCGCCCTCGCGGTCGTCTCGGAAACGGCGTGTGCCCCCACCACCCGCGCGACCGGCTCCGGCGCCGCCGCGGCCGTCCCCGCTTCCCGCGGCATCGATCTCGCCGGAATCGACCGATCGGTCGCGCCGGGAGACGACTTCTTCCGCTACGCGAACGGGACGTGGCTGAAAACCACCGAGATTCCGGCCGACCGAAGCTATTGGGGCGTCAGCGGCAAGCTCATCGAGCTGACGGCCCGGCGAACGGCCGACCTCATCACCGAGGCGTCGAAGACGGAAGCGCCCGCCGGCTCGGACGCGCGGAAGATCGGCGACACCTACGCGACCTTCATGGACGAGGCGGCCATCGAGGCCAAGGGCCTTCAGCCGCTCCGACCCGCGCTCGAGAGTCTCGCGGCGATCTCCGAGCCCCTTGCGCTCGCGCGCGCACTCGGAGGCACGCTCCGCGCCGACGTCGACGTCCTGAACAACACGAATCTCTACACCGCCAACCTGTTCGGCCTCTGGGTCGCGCAGGACCTCAACGACCCCGGTCGCTATTCGCCCTTCCTGCTGCAGGGCGGCCTGGGAATGCCCGACCGCGACTACTACCTCGACGCGTCGCCGCGCATGGCGGAGATCCGAACGCGCTATCAGGCGCACATCGCCGCCGTCCTGAAGCTGGCCGGCATCCCCGATGGCGATGCGAAGGCCGCGCGGATTTTCGGGCTGGAGCACCGCATCGCCGAGGCGCACGTGAGCCGCGTGGACTCGGAAGACGTCCTGAAGGGCAACAACCACTGGACGCGCCAGGATTTCATCGGCCGCGCGCCCGGCCTCGACTGGCAGGCTTTCTTCTCGGCCGCGGGGCTGGATGTCCAGAACGAGTTCGTCGTCTGGCAGCCCAGCGCGGTCACGGGCATTGCCGCGCTCGTGCGCGATCAGCCGCTCGAGACCTGGAAGGAGTATCTGACCTTCCGCGCCATCGAGCGCGCTTCCAGTTTCCTCCCGAAGGCCTTCATCGACGAGCAGTTCGCCTTCTACGGCAAGGTGCTCACCGGCATCCCGAAGCTGCCTGAGCGCTGGAAGCTCGGCGTGGAGGTCACGGACGCGGCGCTCGGCGAGGTCGTCGGCAGGTTGTACGTGGCGCGCTATTTCCCGCCCGCCGAGAAGGCGCGCGCGGAAGAGATGGTACGCAACGAGGTGGCCGCGTTCGGCCGGCGCATCGACGGCCTCGACTGGATGGCCCCTGAAACCAAGATCAAGGCGAAGGCAAAGCTCGCGGCCCTGAAGGTGGGCGTCGGTTATCCGGACAAATGGCGCGACTACTCGGCTCTCGAGGTGGTGAGAGGCGACGCGCTCGGCAACGCCCAGCGCGCTTCGCTGTTCAGGTACCGCTGGAACCTGAAGAAGCTCGGCCAGCCGGTGGACCGCGGCGAGTGGGTGATGAACCCGCAGCTCGTCAACGCGGTCAATCTGCCGGCGATGAACGCACTCAACTTTCCGGCGGCGATCCTGCAGCCGCCCGACTTCGATCCGGCGAGGCCGGCGGTCATGGATTACGGTTCCATCGGGGCCGTCATCGGCCACGAGATCAGCCACAGCTTCGACGACCAGGGCGCCCTGTTCGACGCGAGCGGGCGGCTCGAAAACTGGTGGACGAAGGACGACTTCGCCCATTTCAACGCGTCCGCGGGAGCCCTCGTGAGGCAGTACGACGGCTATCACCCGTTTGACGACCTCTCCGTGAACGGCAAGCTCACGGTGAGCGAGAACATCGCCGACGTCGCCGGGCTCGCCGCGGCCTACGACGCCTACCGGCTCTCGCTCGGTGGCAAGGAGGCCCCGACCGTCCAGGGGCTCACGGGCGATCAGCAGTTCTTCCTCAGCTTCGCCCAGAGCTGGCGGACGAAGTTCCGCGAGCCGGCGCTTCGCCAGCGCATCGTGATCGACGGCCACGCACCGGCCGAGTACCGCGCCGACACCGTCCGCAACCTCGACGCCTGGTACGACGCGTTCTCCGTGAAGCAGGGGCAAAAGCTCTATCTCGCGCCGAAGGATCGCGTTCGCGTCTGGTGAGGGGCGCCTGCTCGGCGCCTCGCGCCAACCAGGGCACCAGATTCAAAATCGCCGCCACCTAAATCGTCTGGACTCGAAGGAGGGCCGGCCCAATGCTCAGCATGTCGATTCCCTGGTGGGAGTTCCTCATCCGAGGCGTCGTCGTGTACGTCTTTCTCATCGTGCTTCTGCGCCTGACCGGCAAGCGCCAGGTGGGACAGCTCGCGCCGTTCGACCTGGTCCTCCTACTGGTCCTGTCGAACGCGGTGCAGAACTCGATGAACGCCGGCGACAACTCGCTCGTCGGGGGCCTCATCTCCGCGGCGACGCTCGTTCTCGCGAACTGGCTGATGGGATTCGCGACCTACCGGAACAAGAGGCTCGAAGCCCTGATCGAGGGGCGGCCGCTCGTCCTCATCCACCACGGCCAGCTTTACGAGAAGGCGATGTCCCGCGCGCAGCTCACCCACCACGAGCTCAACGCCGCTATCCGACAGGCGGGCGTCTTCTGCCCCGAGGACGTCCACTCAGCGATCCTCGAGAACAACGGTGCGATCTCCGTCGTCCCGAAGTCGGCTCTGGGAGGGGCGGCAGCGTGAGTGAAGAAATTCGTTTCGCTGGCCCCGCCGTTGCTCGAGGAGGCGAAGAAGTAGAGACTCCTCGCCCCGGGGAACGCATTAACACGCCCGAGGCAAAATCGTATAAGGTCTCGACATGTGGTCTGGCGCCGTCCGTGGGGAGATGGCCGCCGTCTTCGGCTCGCTGGCGCCGTCTCCCGATCCCGTCTTCATCACCGACCGCCACAACCGGATCGTCTTCTGGAATCAGAGCGCCGAGCGGATGCTCGGGTTCTCGGCCGCCGAGGTCGTCGGGAAGCCGTGCGCCGAGCGTCTCGAGGGTTGCGACGCGTTCGGGAACCGCTACTGCTCGGAGAGTTGCCCGGTCACCGCAATGGGCGCCCGGGGGGAGAGCGTGAACCACTTCGGTCTTCAGCTCAAGGGCCGCGACGGCCATGTCGTCACCGTGGACGTCACGATTCTGAATCTCGGAGCGAGCACGCCGGGCGACTTCTTTCTCGCGCATATCCTCCGGACGGAGCGAATAGAGCTTCCCTCCCTCAAGGATTCGGACCGTCCGGCTCCGCCGCCATCCCCGTTCGCGAGCTCGCGAGAGTCGCCGGACATCCGCGCGCGCAGGCTTTCCACGCGCGAAGTCGAGGTGCTGGGGATGCTCGCGGCCGGCCGCTCGACCCCCGAGATCGCCATCGCCCTCCACATCTCGAACCTCACGGCCAGGAACCACATCCAGAACATCCTGTACAAGCTCGAAGTCCACTCCAAGAGCGAAGCCGTCGCCTTCGCTTTCCAGAAGCGGCTGAAGCTGGTCTGACGAAGCTCCCCCGAGGAGCCGCGACCGCGGGCCGTACCCGCTGGATACCCGTGCACCAGACGAATTGGTGAGCTTGCGGGATGGTGGTGCAGCCGCCCCGGCCGCACGTTGATCGGCGAAAGGGACGCTGATGAAAAAGCATTCTTCGCTCTCGTTCGTCGTTGCGGTGCTCTTCACCCTCGTTGCACTGAATCCATCGACGGCGCACGCGGTCCCGAGCTTCGCGCGCCAAACAGGGCTCGCGTGCAATGGATGCCACACCACGCCTCCTGAACTCAACGGCGCAGGCCGCCGTTTCAAGCTGCTCGGCTACACCGACAGAGCACAGAACACGCCCGCCGTGAGCAACGACCCGGGCACGCGACACGCCGGTCTGGATCTGCTCAAAACGCTTCCTCTTTCCGCATGGCTCGAGACCTCCTTCACGTCGACGAAGTCCTCGCAGCCGGGAACGCAGAACGGCACGTTTGAGCTTCCTCAGGACGTGTCCCTGTTCCTCGCCGGAGCGTGGTCCACGCACGTGGGCAGCTTCATGCAGGTCACCTACGACGCCCAAGCGGACCATTTCAGCATCGACAACACGGACATCCGTTACGCGAACACGACCAAGCTGGGTGGCAAGGAGCTCATCTACGGTCTGACGCTCAACAACAATCCGACCGTCGAAGACCTGTGGCACACGACTCCGGCGTGGGGATATCCCTTCATGGCGAGCGATTCCGCGCCGACACCGGGCGCCGGCCCGGTCATCCTGGGCGCCCTCGCCCAGGACGTCGCCGGAATCGGCGCCTATGCCATGTGGAACGACCACCTGTATCTCGCCGGAGCGGTTTACCGCTCGAATCACATCGGGAACTCGCAGCCCAACTCAGGTGAGGGGTTCGCCACGAACATCCGGGGCGTCGCGCCGTATTGGCGGGTCGCGTGGCAGCAATCGATCGGAAGCGACAACTACGTCGAAGTGGGCGCGTACGGCCTGCACATGACATCTACTCCCGGCGCCGTCACGGGACTGCAGGACAGCTTCACGGACTGGGCGGTGGATCTCCAGTACGATCGCACGCTGTTCGTGAGGGACGTCCTCTCGTTCCGCGGCTCGTACGTCCGCGAGAATTCCTCGCTGGCCGCGACGTTCGATCAGGGCGGCGCGGCCCAGAGCGCGCACAACCTCAGCGTGTTCATGGCGAACGTCGAATACCATTTCGGCAATCGCTGCTCCGTGGCGCTCGGCTGGCAGGATACTAGCGGCACGGCCGATGCGCTTCTGTACGCGCCCGGTCCGCTGACTGGCGCCGCGAACGGAAGTCCGAACAGCACGGCGTACACCGGAAACCTGTCCTGGTGGCCGGTACAGAACATCCAGCTCGCTCTCCAGTACACGGCGTACACGCGCTTCAACGGCGCTTCGACGAACTACGACGGCGCTGGCAGGAACGCGAGCGACAACAACACGACGTATCTGCTTGCGCGCTTTATTTTCTGAGCCGCATCAAATTTCCGAGCCGCATCAGAAGGAGGCATGACATGAATCGACCCCTCGTTCTCGCCCTCGCCCTCGTCGCCGGCACGACTCTGCCGCTCGCGGCCGGCGATCTCCACGGCAAGGTGACCTGCAAGGGCGTCCGCGACAGCAGCAACGCGGTCGTCTACGTGGCGGCCATCCCCGGGAAGACCTTCCCCGCTCCCGCGGAGCACGCGAAGATCGACCAGTTGAACCTCGTGTTCTCACCGCACGTTCTTCCGGTTCTCGTCGGGACGACCGTCGACTTCCTCAACTCGGACGCGGTCCTGCACAACGTCTTCTCGCCGGACGCCTGCGCCGACAAGTTCAATCTCGGCACCTGGCCGAAGGGTCAAATCAAGTCCTACCAGTTCAAGAAGGAGTGCGTGGCCGCCACGCTCCTATGCAAGGTGCATCCCGAGATGGAGGGCTTCGTGGTGGCGGTGCCGACGCCCTACTTCGCGGTCACGAAGGCGGACGGCTCCTTCAAGATCGCCGACGTGCCGGACGGCGCCTACACGGTGAAGGTGTGGCACCCGAAGCTGAAGGCCGCACAGAAAGCGGTGACGGTGGCGGGTCCCACCGCCGCTGATTTCGAGATCGCCAAGTAGCGTACATGGCCGACGTCAGCCACGACTGGCTCGAGCGGAACTTCCCCTGCAAGATGGCGTGCCCGGTCCATACCGAGGCCGGCAAGTACGTCACGCTCATCTCCCAGGGGAACTACCGCGAGGCTTACGCCGTGGCGCGCCGGCCGAACCCGCTCGCCTCCATCTGCGGCCGGATCTGCGCGGCCCCCTGCGAGACGGTGTGCCGGCGCGGCGAGCTGGACGCTCCCATTGCGATCCGGGCCCTGAAGCGTTTCGTCACCGAGCGATTCGGCGTCGAAAGCATGATGGACTTCTCGGTCCTCACCGCGATCTACGGCCAGCGCCCGGACCGTTACCCAGAGCGGGTCGCGGTCGTCGGCTCGGGTCCGGCCGGGCTCGCGTGCGCGCACGACCTCGCCCTCATGGGCTATCCCGTCACGATATTCGAGGCGGCGCCGGTCGCCGGGGGGATGCTGCGGCTGGGAATCCCGGAGTACCGGCTGCCGCGCGCCCTCATCCAGCTCGAGGTCAACGCCATCCTCTCGCTCGGCGTGGAGCTGAAAACGGGCGTGCGTCTCGGCCGGGACTTCACGTTGTCCGACCTGAGGGCGCAGGGCTTCTCCGCGATCTTCCTCGGGGTCGGCGCCATGCAGAGCCGCGACCTCTCGATCCCCGGGATGGAGCTGGACGGCGTCCTGAAAGGGATCGACTACCTCCTGAACGTCAACCTCGGCTACAAGGTCGAGATGGGAGCGCGCGTCGTCGTGATCGGCGGCGGCAACGTGGCACTCGACGTGGCGCGGACCGCGGCGCGCAGTGGCGTCGAGGAGAACCTGGAGCGAAACCTCTCCGTCGTCCAGGCCCTCGACATCGCGCGCAGTGCCGTCCGGTTCGGCGCGCGTGAGGTGGTCGTCTGCTGCCTCGAGTCGGAGAGCGAGATGCCGGCCGCAAAGGACGAGGTCGACGAAGCCCGCCGCGAGGGCATCCACTTCCGCTACCGGCTCGGACCGAAGAGCCTCGTCGGGAAGGACGGCACCGTGACGGGCGTGGAGTTTCTCGACGTCTCGCGCGTGTTCGACGAAACGGGGCGCTTCTCGCCCCGGTTCGTGGAGGGCTCGGAGACCGTCCTTCCGACCGACACCGTCCTCGTCGCGATCGGACAGACCGGGGACTTTTCCTTTCTCCGTCCGGAAGACGGGATCGAGACGCGCGCAGGGCGGATCACCATCGATCCGGAAACGCTCGCGACGAGCGCCCCGGGGGTGTACGCGGGGGGTGACGCCGCGTTCGGGCCCCGGATCGCGATCAACGCCGTCGCGGACGGGAAGCGCGGCGCCCTTTCGATCGACGCCTTTTTCCGGGGCAGGCCGCGCCTGTCGCCCGAGGTCACGGTCGAGATCGACGTGCACGATCGCTACGAAAGGGCCCTCGATTACGAGGGGATCCCGCGGCAGTCGCCACCGACCCGGCCCATCTCGCGCCGCATCGGCATCGCCGAGGTCGAGGAGTGCTTCCCGGAGCGCGAGGCGCGGCTCGAGGGGACGCGATGCCTCCACTGCTGGACGAATACGATCTTCGAAGAGAGCCCGGCGGAGGGGACCGAGTGCATTCTCTGCGGCGGCTGCCAGGACATCTGCCCGGAGGACTGCATCGAGATCCTCCTCTCGGAGCGCGTGACGCACCTTCCGGCGGCCGCGCGCGAGCTCGCTCCCATTCTGGCGGACGGCGCGCGCGGCGGATCCGTCTTCATCAAGGACGAGGAGACGTGCATCCGGTGCGGCCTCTGCGCCGCGCGCTGCCCCGTCGGCACCATAACCATGCAGAGCTTCCAGACACCGGAGGGCGCCCATGTCTGACGAATCCGAACGGAGCCCGGGTCCCGGCCCGGCCGGGGCAAGCCGCCGCGATTTCCTGACCCAGGTGGGCGCGGGGGCCTGCGCCGTGGCGGGCGCGGGCTCGCTCGTCGTCACCCTTGATTACCTGAAGCCGAAGGTCCTCTTCGAGCCTCCCACGGTCTTCCGCGCCGGCAGCGCGGTCGACTACCCGGAAGGAACGGTGCGCTTCAACCGCGAGCAGCGCGCGTACGTGATCGGCGCCGCCGGCGGCGTGTTCGCCCTCTCCGCGGTCTGCACCCACCTCGGGTGCATCACGCGGTACGTCTCCGACGAGAAGGTCATCGCGTGCCCCTGCCACGGCAGCCGCTTCGATCTCGAGGGGAACGTCGTCCACGGGCCCGCGCCCCGGCCGCTCCCCTGGCTGGAGGTCACGGCGGACGCCGCCGGCAACCTCGTCGTGGACACGAGCATCGTCATCCCGCACGGAAAGTTGGTCCGGGCATGAGCGCGACCCGCGTCTCCCTCACGGACTGGCTCCGCGGCTCGGCGGTCTACCGGTCGATCGTGCGGCACGGGACGGCCGATACGAACCGGAACCGCTCGCTCGTGATCTTCGAGAATCTCTTCCTGCACGTGCATCCGGTCAAGGTCCGGGAGAAGACCCTCCGCTTCTCGCACACGTACTGGCTCGGCGGCGTCACGCTCGTGAGCTCCCTCGTCCTGATCGCGACCGGGATCCTCCTGATGTTCTATTACCACCCGTCGGTTCCGCAGGCCTACCGCGACATGAAGGAGCTGAACTACGTCGTCGACAACGGTCTTTTCCTGCGCAACCTGCACCGCTGGGCGGCGCACCTCATGGTCTTCGCGGCGTTTCTCCACATGCTCCGGGTCTTCTACCACCGCGCCTACCGGCCGCCCCGCCAGTTCAACTGGGTCATCGGCGTCGTCCTCCTCATCGTGACGCTCTTTCTCTCCTACACCGGCTACCTCCTCCCCTGGGATCAGCTCGCGTTCTGGGGAGTCTCGGTGGGCACGAACATGGCGAAGGAGGCCCCCCTCGTCGGCGAGAAGATCCGCTTCCTTCTCCTCGGCGGCAACGTCGTCTCCGAGAACGCGCTCCTTCGCTTCTACGTCCTCCACTGCGTCGTGCTCCCGGTGGCGTTCCTTCTCTTCCTCTCCGTTCACATCTGGCGTGTCCGCAAGGACGGCGGCGTCCAGGGGCCGCCGTCAGACACAAACGACCCGCGCGGCGAGGAGGCCCCATGAGCGCCACCCCGGAGCTTCACGCCGTCGAATCGACCGACCCGCTCGCCGTGCCGCGCCGCGTGGCCCTCGTCAGGCCCGACACGAGGCCCGCCGTTCGGCGCATCGAAGAGCGGTACGTGATGACGTTCCCCCATTTGATCGTGCGCGAAGTCATCCTGTTCCAGGTCGTCGTCATTGCGCTCTCCCTCGTTGCGATCGCCTTCGACGCGCCTCTCGAGGGGATTGCCAACCCGATCGAGACGCCCAATCCCGCGAAGGCCCCGTGGTACTTCCTCGGACTGCAGGAGCTCCTTCACTACTTTCCGCCGATCGTCGCGGGCGTCCTCCTGCCGGCCCTCGTCGTCCTCTCGCTCGCCGTGATCCCCTACGCGCGGATCAACCTCACGGCCGGGCCCATCGAAGAGCGGTACGTGATGACGTTCCCCCATTTGATCGTGCGCGAAGTCATCCTGTTCCAGGTCGTCGTCATTGCGCTCTCCCTCGTTGCGGTCTTCTTCGACGCGCCTCTCGAGGGGATTGCCAACCCGATCGAGACGCCCAATCCCGCGAAGGCCCCGTGGTACTTCCTCGGACTGCAGGAGCTCCTTCACTACTTTCCTCCGATCGTCGCGGGCGTCCTCCTGCCGGCCCTCGTCGTCCTCTCGCTCGCCGTGATCCCCTACGCGCGGATCAACCTCACGGCCGGGCCACTCTGGTCGCGAGGGGGAAAAAGTACCGCTCTCGCCCTCGCCGCGGTCACGGCCGCCCTCTTCATCCTGTTCGGCGCCTTCGGCTGCTGGCCGATCGCCGTTCCGACTCTCCTGACGGCGGGGGCGATGTTCGCGGCACGCGGGGGCGCAACGGGCGGTCGCCTGCGGCGCGCGCTCGCACGCGTGACCCTTCCCGAGTGGATCATGACCTGGTTCGTCGTCATCGCCACGCTCCTCACCGTCATCGGCACCTTCTTCCGAGGCCCGGGCTGGACGTTGGTCTGGCCGTGGTCGGGGACGATCTGAGGGCCAGGACCGTGCCGCTCCGCCGCCTCTTCGCCGCCTCGAGCGTCCTCTTCCTGCTCGTCCTCGCGATCTCTCCCGCCAAGAACGCGCTCCGCTCCTACCGCTCGCTTCAGCGCCAATACCGCAAGCTCGGCTCCTCGCGCGCGCACAGCCTGAAGGCGGCGCAGAGCTATCAGGCGCGGCCGGTGGCGATCCGGCAGATCTGGCTGCGCGACTTCGACAATCGCGTCGACCGATGCGAGACGTGCCACCTCGGCGTCGCCGATCCCCTCATGGCCGGCGCGCCGGGGCCCTTCGCCCTGCATCCGGGCACGCCGCACACGCCGGAGGCCTTCGACCGCTTCGGCTGCACGTCCTGCCACGGAGGACAGGGGCTCGCGACGACGCAAGCCGACGCCCACGGGACGGCCGCGGATGCCGGCCCCCCCATGACGCCTCCCGCCTTCATCGAAGCGGGCTGCGGCCGCTGTCACCTCGCAGAGAACGTGACGGGAGCGGCGGTCCTGTCGCGCGGGCGCGCCCTCATCGCGCGCGCCGGCTGCTACGCCTGCCATGCCGTGCGCGGCCAGGACACGTTCCGCTCGGAGGCCCCGCCGCTCGCGACCCTTCCGCTCAAGACCGGCGGCGAGTGGTTGAAGCGCTGGCTGAAGGACCCGAAGTCGATCGACCCAAACGCCACGATGCCCAACTTTCACCTCACCGATCAGGCGATCGACGAGCTCTCGCATTTCCTCTTCGCGGCGCAGGTGCCGAAGGAGCTTGCGGGCCTGATCGAAGCGGCCGCGGCCGAGCCGCCCGGCAGCTCCGCCAACGGCAAGAAGCTCGTGTCGGAGTCGCGCTGCATCACCTGCCACACCGTCGAGGGAAAGGGAAACGGCTCGGCGCCCGAGCTCTCCAAGATCGCCTCCACGTCGTCGCGTGGATGGCTGCTCGCGTTCCTGCGCGAGCCACAGGCCTTCAACCCGCGCACCCCGATGCCGCGCTATCACTTCAGCGAGACCGAGTCGCGCGACGTCGTCGCCTACCTGGAGGACGAGTTCCGCGACTTCGACGCTCCGAAGGGGATTCTCGAGCCGCTTCGCGTGAACCAGAGTCTCGCCGAGAACGGCCGCAAGCTCTTCCGGCTTTACGGCTGCTTCTCCTGTCACGACCCGGCCGGATCGGCGTCGGAGAAGTTCGGGCCGGAGCTGGACGGGATCGGCGACAAGAGGGCCCAGTCGCTCGACTTCGGGCGCCGTACCGACCTCGTCCGCACGCTCCCGGCGTGGCTCGCCGCGAAGCTCGAGTCGCCACGCTCGTTCGCGGACGGGCTGAAGATGCCTTCCTACGGCTTCAGCGCCGACGATTCCCGCGCCGTCGTCACCGCCCTCCTCGCCCTCGGCGCGCAGAGTGTGCCGGAACGTTATCGGTACGCGCCGCCGCAGAAGCCGGCGCTTCTGCCCGGGGGACCGGTCGGCAGCCTCATCCAGAGCTACCGCTGTCTCTCCTGCCACCAGATCGGCGACCGGGGCACCGACGTCTCGACCGCCCCGCTCACCTACGAGGGGAGCAAGGTCAAGCGCGCGATTACCTCATGCTCTCCTACACGCTGCGGCCGATCCTCGAGGAACGGATGCCCGTCCTGAAAATGCCGAGGGAAGACGCGACGCAGCTCGCCGACGCGTTGCAGAACTTCTACGTCGATCCGGCGATTCCCGCGGATCCGTTCGCCGGCCATCCCGCATCGGACGCCGACCCCGTCGAAGGCCAGCGGCTCTACGTCGGCCTCGGATGCCGGGGCTGTCACATCCTCGGCTCGTCGGGAGGCTATTACGGACCCCCGTTGACCGAGGCCGGCAAGAGGCTCAAGCCCGGCTGGACGTACGCGTGGCTCAAGGGGCCTCAACGCTGGAGGGCGGACGTGCGCTGCCCCGACTACGGCTTGTCCGACACCGACGCGCTCCGATTGACCGCCTACCTCGAGACGCTCCAAGCGGCCGCTCCCGCCGCGAAGGCCGCAAGCGTGGCGCGAGGTGCCAAATGAGATTCCGGGTTGCGACGCTTGCCCCGGTCGTCTTCCTGCTCGTGCCGGGTGCCTGTGTCCGGAAGCCGGCGCCCGCGGCGGCGAAGACGCCCGCGGCACCTTCACCTGCGTTACCTGCATCCGCGGCGCCTGCGCCGGCGGCCACGGCCGCGCCCGCTGCTGCGGCGCCCCTCCCGTACGAGGCCCGCCTCGGCAAGATCACCTTCACGCATTACTGCCAGACCTGCCACGGCGAGTCGGGCGCCGGCGACGGCTTCAATGCCTTCAATCTGGATCCTCATCCGCGCGATCTCTCCGATCCGGAATTCCAGAAGAAGAAGAGCGATGCCGAGCTCGCCGATGCGATCCAGCGCGGCGGGGCGGGCGTGGGTCTTTCCGCCCTCATGCCGCCGTGGGGGCACACCCTGTCGGCCCGCCAGATCGACGAGCTCGTCCTCTATCTCCGCACACTCCCGACACTTCGCAAGGCGGCATCCTGACACCTCGAGGCATCCGGCCGTCCTTGACGAACGGGTGACGGTTCGGCAGGAATCCTGCCATATGACATCGTGATCGGCACTGCTCCTCGACAGGAGTAGATTCCGTTTGACGTCGTGGTCGAGGAGGCGAAGAAGCAGAGATTCGTCGCCTCGGGGATGGCCTGCCGGCCGCGAGGGAGGTCGAGATGCCCAAGTTCGTGATCGAACGGGAAATCCCCGGGATCGGAAACATGAGCGAGACGGAGATCCGCGATGTCTCACGAAAGTCCGTGAGTGTCCTGAGAGAGATGGGGCCCGAGATTCAGTGGCTGCAGAGCTACGTGACCGGTGACAAGCTGTATTGCGTGTACCTCGCGCCGGACGAGGCCACCGTGCGGGAGCACGCTCGCCGGGGCGGCTTCCCGGCTAACCGGGTCTGCGCCGTGCGCCGGATGATCGACCCGACGACCGCGGAAAGTTAGTCCGGTTTGGCCGCGATCGCGATCGCGATCGCGGTCTCGACGGGCATGGCCCATCCTTCCATCCAGGCCGACGCGCCGGCGGCATTCGTCAAGGCCTGGCGCGCGGGCTCGAGGCTCTTCCCCTGTCGGACCTGCTCGGCCGGTGTCAGAGCGGCTCCGAGAGTCTCGCGCAGCGCGGCGGCCGCTCCGGCCAGACACAGCGCGCGCTCCGGATGCGACTGAGCCGCGGCGGAGGAGGCGAAACAATCGAGAAGCCGGGCGATCCCACGCTTGTGGTCGAGCTCCTGGAAGACCTGGAGGCTCTCTCGGTGGAGACGGTGGGCACCCGCGAAGTCACCCTGTTCGCGCTCGAGGTTGCCGAGGTCCCCGAGCGAGCCGGCGATGCCCCACCGATCCCCGAGCTCGCGGAACATCACCAGGCTCCGCTCGTAGAAGGAGCGCGCGGACACGGCGTCCCCCTGTTCGCGCGCGACGTCCCCCTCGTGGTTGAGCGCCCAGGCGATGCCGGCGCGATCGCCGAGCTGCCGGGAGATGGATAGACACTCCTCGAAGAGAGCGAGCGCCTCGACAAAATGGCGCTCGAGCCTCGCGACGCTGGCCAGGTTGGAGAGCCCGCGGACGACGGCGACCGAGTCCCCGAGCTCTCTCCAGAGAACGAGGCTCTCTTCCAGGAGAGCTCGGGAGCCGGAGAGGTCGCCCTGCTGTTGCGCGCCGACGGCCAGAGCATTCAATCCGACGGCGATGCCTCTCCGGTCGTCCAGCTCGCGGTTGATGCTCAGGGCCTCCTCGAAAAAAGCCGACGGCCAGAGCATTCAATCCGACGGCGATGCCTCTCCGGTCGTCCAGCTCGCGGTTGATGCTCAGGGCCTCCTCGAAAAAAGCCCGAGCGATCGCCGGCTCCCCGGCCAGAACTCCCGCCGCGAAGAGCGCCCGCGCTCGCACCCGGGTGCGCGTCGCCGCTCCCGGGAGGCTCAAGAGCTGTTCCAGCCGCTCGCGCCCCTCGGCCAGGTACTCGCGCCCTTCCCAGAACTGAAAGAGCGCGGCGCCCAGGCGAAGGCCCCAGTCCGCTTCCTTGTTCTCGATCAGCCAGTCGAGAGCCGCCCGGAAGTTGTCGTGCTCGATCTCGAACTGGTCGAGCCATCCCGAGCCCTCCTCGAGCAGCCGCTGTGCGGGATCTTGCGGTCCGCCGGATCCCCTGCTCCGCTCGGAAGCGTTGTCTTCCGCGAAGACGACGCAGTAGGCCGCATGCGAGCGCCTCGTCAGGGGCTCCTCCCCGCTCGACGCCAGCCGCTCCAAACCATATTCACGAATCGTTTCGAGCATGACGAAGCGGGGCTCTCCGGCGGCTGGCTCGATCTCCTGCAGCAGGCTCTTGTCCATCAGCGAGTCGATCCCCTCGAGCAGGTCGAGCCCGAGGTCGCTTTTCGAGTCGCAGACCGCCTCCGCTGCCTCGAGCGTGCACCCCCCGACGAAGACCGAAAGCCTTCGGAAGAGCTTCTGCTCCGCCGGTCCGAGAAGATCGTAGCTCCAATCGATCGCGCCCCGGAGCGTCTGCTGACGCGCCGGCAGGTCCCGCGCGCCCCCTGTCAGCAGCTGCAGACGCTTCTCCAGGCGCGTTCGCATGGCGGCCGGGGAAAGCAGCTTGACTCGGGCGGCGGCAAGCTCGATGGCGAGGGGCAGACCATCCAGGCGCGCGCAGATCTCGGCAATCGCGATCGCATTCTCCTCGGTCACAGCGAAGTCCGGCTTGACCGCAACGGCGCGATGGAAGAAAAGACTGACGGCATCGCCACGCGACAGCTCCTCGAATCCCGCCGTGCGGTCCGGCACGGCCAGCGGCGGAACGGGATATTCGTGTTCGCCGTAAATGTGCAGCGGCGACCGGCTGGTCACCAGGACCTTGAGCTTTGGCGCGACCTCCACCAGCTCTGCCACGAGCGACGCCGCCGAAATCAGGTGCTCGAAGCCGTCGAGCAGAAGAAGCATCGGCTCGCGCGCCGAGATGTGGAGGTGCTCGCGGAGCACCGTCAGTGGCGGACCGCTCGCCCACCGTCAGTGGCGGACCGCTCGCCCCCTCACGAAGGCCCAGGACCTGGGAGATCGTGGCTACGATCGCGTCGGGGTCGCTGACGGGTGCGAGCGGCACGAAGTGGACGCCGCCGGGAAAGTCCCCGACCGCTTCCCTGACGACTTCGAGTCCCAGGCGCGTCTTGCCGATCCCGCCGGGACCCGTCAGGGTCACGAGAGAGACGTCGGGTTTGAGCAGGATCTCCTTCAAGGCGGCCCGTTCCCGAGTCCGGCCGACGAAGCCTGTGCGCTGCGCCGGCAGGCTCGCCGGGTGTGCGGGCCGCGTTTGAGGGGAAACCTCAAGGAAGCGGTCACGCACCGCCGCGAGATCCTGCGCGAGATCGCGCGTCGAGGCGTAGCGTTCCTCCGGGTCCTTCGCGAGGCAGCGCTCGACGATCCAGCACAGGGGCGCCGGAAGGCGGGCGTTGACCGAGCCGATCGGCTCGGGCTCCTCGCGGATGATGGCTGCCAGAGTCTCCACTGCCGTGCCCTTTTGAAAGGCGCGTCTTCCCGTTGCCATCTCGTAGAGGACGCAGCCCAGAGAGAACTGGTCGGATCGGAAGTCGAGCGGCCGGCCGCTCGACTGTTCAGGAGACATGTAGGCGATCGTTCCCAGGACCACGCCTCCGGCGGTCTGACACCCATCGGCAGTCTCGAGCTCCGAGGGACCTTCCGAAGCCGGCACGACGAGCTTCGCGACCCCGAAGTCCAGGATCTTGACGAATCCGTCCCCGGAGACCATCAGATTCTCGGGCTTCAAGTCGCGGTGAACGATTCCGCCCGAGTGCGCCCGGGCCAGACCCTCGGCGGCCTGCGATCCGATCTGCAGGAGTTTTCGCAGGGGAAGCGCGCCCGGAGCGATCAGCTCCCGGACGGTCTTTCCCTCGACCAGCTCCATGGCAATGTAGAAAATCGAGCTCGACTGTCCGACGTCGTAGATCGTGACGATGTTGGGGTGGTTGAGGGCCGACGCCGAGCGCGCCTCGCGTTCGAAGCGGGTCAAGCGCTCGCGGTCGGACGAGAACTCCTCGGGCAGGACCTTGATCGCGACCTCGCGTCCGAGCCGCGCGTCCCGCGCCCGGTACACCTCGCCCATCCCGCCCGCGCCCAGTGGCGCGAGGATCTCGTACGGGCCGAGGTGTGTGCCCGGGGAGAGGCTCAGGAGGGTGACCCCAAAACTGGACTCATTCTAGCCGCTGATCCGAAACCTCGACTGGCAACGGACCTCGGCGTCAGCGGCTCGCTGAATCGCCCGGGCGATTCACGGCGGCTGAGATGCCGCCCCGGGAGCGCCGCGCGCTCTCTCAGCCGCGACGAGGCGCGCGCGCGTATACGGCACGAGGCCGCCCGCGTCGATGATCGCTTGGCGCGCCTTCGGCAGCGGGTCGACCTCGAACGCGCGGTTCGAGGTGCAGTCGAGGATGCGCCCGTCCTCGAAGACGACCTCGTCTCCTTCGTTCGCCTCGAACGAGGGAGCCAGGATGACCTTGAGCCCGAGGTTGATCGCGTTCTGCAGAAAGATGCGCGCGAAGCTTCGCGCCACGACCGCGAGCTCGTGTCCCTTGAGACACGAGGCCGCCTGCTCGCGCGAGGAGCCGCAGCCGAAGTTCCGTCCGGCCGCGACGACCGATCCGGGCGGGACGGCCCCGGCGTCCAGCGCCGCCCGGAAAACCGGATAGTCGGCGAAGGCGTACGCGGGCGTCTCGGTCGGAAGCACGGTGGCCATGTAGCGCCCGGGGAAGATGACGTCCGTCGAGACGTCGTCGCCGAGCTTCAGGATCACGCGTGGCATCTCAGCGCTCCTTTCGCGGGTCGGTGATGACGCCGGTCAGCGCCGATGCGGCCGCCACCGCCGGCGACGAGAGGTAGACCTCGGCGGCCGGGTTCCCCATCCGCCCCTTGAAGTTCCGGTTCGTCGTCGAGATCGCCGTCTCGCCGTCTCCCAGCGCCCCACCGTGGATGCCGAGGCACGGGCCGCAGCCCGGATTCATCACGACGGCGCCGGCGGCCATGAAGTCGCCGAGGTAGCCCAGCCGGAGCGCCTGCGCATAAATGCGCGCCGAGGCCGGGAAGACGAGCATTCGCGTCCCTTCGGCCACGCGGTGCCCGCGCACGATGCGCGCCGCCTGGGCGAGGTCGTCCAGCCGCCCGTTCGTGCACGAGCCGATGACGACCTGCTGGACGGGCGTCCCTGCCACCGCCGTCACGGGCTTGACGTTGTCGACCGTGTGCGGGCAGGCGACGAGCGGCGGCAGCTTCGAGACATCGATCGGGACGACCTTTTCGTACTCCGCGTCGCAGTCGCTCGCGACGAGGTCGAGCGGCTCGCTCACCTGCGCCTCCTCGCGCAGGTAGCGGACCGTCTCCGCGTCGCCCGGCACGATGCCCGAGGTGGCGCCGGCCTCGACCGACATGTTGCACAGAACGAGGCGGCCCGAGGTCGAGAGCCGTTCGATCGTCCTGCCCGAGAACTCGAGAACGCGGAAGTTCGCTCCCTGCGCCGTGAGAAGGCCGACGAGATGGAGGATCAGGTCCTTCGGCCCAACGAGGTCGGGGAAGCTCCCTTCGACCTCGACCCGGATCGTGGACGGCACCTCGACGTTGACGACGGTCCCGAGGGCCCAGTTGACGACGGTCCCGAGGGCCCACACGCTCGCCATCTCCGTGGCGCCGATGCCGAACGCGAACGCGTCGAGCGCGCCGTGGGTCGTCGTGTGGGAATCGGTGCCGACGACGACCATCCCCGGCCTCACGTAGCCGCGCTCGGGGAGGATCTGGTGGCAGATGCCGCCCACGTCGCCGCGGATGTCGTGGAACTTCGCGATGCCGTGCTCGGCGACGAACGCCCGCACGCGCTTCTGGTTCGTGGCGGTCTTCGCGGACTCCGCCGGAACCCGGTGGTCGAAGATGATCGCGATCTTCGAGGGGTCCCACGGCCGGGCCGTTAGGCCGGTCCCCTCGTGGATCTCGCGGAACTGGTTGATGACGAGGGCCGCGTTTTCGTGCGACATCGCGAGGTCGACCCGCGGCTCGACGACGTCGCCCGCGTGGACCGAGGCGCGGCCCGCGGCTCGCGCGAGAATCTTTTCGACGGCCGTCGCGCCCACGTCAGGCCTCGACGGCGGCGCCGACGACGATGGCGGTCGCGCCCTGGTACTTCGTCTCGACCCGCTCCTTCGGCAGGAATTCTTCCTCGAGGGCGCGGTACTCCGGAAGGCCGACGAAGTCGGTGAACTCCCGGAAGCTCGTCACGAGATCGGTTCGCCCTTCGAGGAGACCGCTCGGCGACGCCTTGAGCGCCCGGAAGAAGTCGAGGAGAGCGCGGTGCACGACCATGATCGACGCCACCGGAATCGAGACGCGGCCGATACCGAGCTTCTTCAGCTCCGGAATCGGCACGAGCTCGGTCTTCATGCCGGTGATCCCGTCCATCTGGTTGACGGAGAGCGGTCCCTCGAGCGCGGCGGCCGCCCTCTCGATGTCGCGCCTGCTTCGGATTCCGTCGATGAAGGCCAGATCGGCCCCTGCCGCGAGATACAGGTTGCAGCGGCGGATCGCCTCGTCGAGGCCGTGAACCGCATAAGCGTCCGTCCGGGCGTTCAGGACGAAGTCGGGATCGAGCCCGTCGCGGACGCGCGCGCAGGCGCGGATTTTTCCGGCCATCTCCTCGGCCGGGATGACCTCCTTGCCGGCCATGTGCCCGCAGCGCTTCGGGAAGACCTGATCCTCGATGTTCATGCCCGCCACGCCCATGGCGACGAGCCGCTCCGCGATCCACGCCGCGTTCACGGCGTTGCCGCCGCCGGTATCGACGTCGGCCATGACCGGGATCGAGACCGCCTGCGCGATGTTCCAGGTCAGGTCGAGGACGTCCTTCATCTGGATGAGGCCGACGTCCGGCTTGCCGAGGAGCGAGGCGGCGAGGCCGAAGCCCGACACCTGGATCGCCTCGAAGCCCGCCGCTTCGATGACCTTGGCACTGAACGCGTCGTGGCAGCCCGGCACGACGACCGCCCGCCGCTCGAGGATGGCGTTCTTCAGGACGAGACTCTTCTTCATGGCGTTTCCTTTCAATCGCTCGGAAGCGCGCGCGCGACGGCTTCCCCCATCTCGAGCGTCGTCGACGCGCCTCCCATGTCGTACGTACGCACACGGCCCTCGCGCAGCACCGCCGCGACGGCCTTTTCCACGGCGCGCCCCTTCGCCTCCTCGCCGAGCCAGTCGAGCATCATCTTCGCGGCGAGAATCGTCGCGACGGGGTTGACCTTGTTCTGGCCGGCGTGCTTCGGAGCCGAGCCGTGCGACGGCTCGAAGACCGCGAGCTTTTCGCCGATGTTCCCGGAGGCGGCGAAGCCGAGGCCTCCGACCATCTGGGCGCAGAGGTCGGAGATGATGTCGCCGTAGAGGTTCGGCGCGACGAGGACGTCGTAGCTGGCGGGATTCTTCAGCAGCCACATGCAGATGGCGTCGACGTTCGCCGCGTCCGTGAGAATGCCCGGGTAGTCCGCCGCGACCTTCCGCGCTTCCTCGAGGAAGAGCCCATCGGACGCGCGCACGACGTTCGCCTTGTGGACGATCGTCACCCTCTTCCGCCCGTTCGTCTTCGCGAACTCGAAGGCTGCGCGGGCGATCCGCGCGGATCCCTTGCGCGTGTTGATCTTGCAGGAAATGGCAAAGGCGTCCGCGAGCAGCGACTGGAACGGAGCGAATGCGGGGGCGAGCTTCGCGAGGGTCGCGGAGAGCTCGGCCGGAACCGGCCAGAACTCGACGCCCGCATAGAGATCCTCCGTGTTTTCCCGGAAGACGACGAGGTCCAGCCCTTCCCTGAAGTTGAGCGGGTTTCCCGGATACGCCTTGCAGGGCCTCAGGCAGACGTAGAGGTCGAAGAGCTGCCGCATGCGCACGACCGGCGAGCGATAGGAGAGACCCCGGCCTTTCAGCTCCGGGACGAGGTCCGCTTCCGCGGCCGCCGTCGGCTTCGACGTGACCGCGCCGAAGAGAACCGTGTCGACGCGCTTCAGCAGGTCGATCGTCCGGGCCGGGAACGCGTCCCCTTCGCGGCGCCAGAACTCCCAGCCGATGTCGCCCGGCTGGTAGGCGGCGTCGAGGCGGACGGCATCGAGGACCAGGCGCGTCGCGTCCATGACTTCCCGCCCGACGCCGTCGCCGGGAAGCCACGCGATCCGGTATTGAGGCATGCACCCCTCCACTGAGAGCATGGGGCCTCCGCCCACGCCATCCCGTGAGCAAGGTGCATCAAGAAGGAGGGGCGCCCCTCGACGTGAAGAGCAGCATTCCCGCCCTCGCTATCGGCGTATGGTCAATCTTCTAGGTCCTGCCGGAACACAGGTTGTGCAGGATCCACGCGACCGTCGGTGACGGCCGCGAGCAGCGTTTCGTAGGCTCTTATCGCCTCCGGGAGCGACGGGTAACCGCGTTCCCATTGCAGCGTGCCGCCACCCGAGTAGATGAGCGTGAAATACCGGCCGGACGCGTACTCGAGTTCGAGCATGGCGGCCGGCCGGTCGGGATCGCCCGCCTGGCCGAGGACGTCCATGAGGGCGACGGTCCACTCGCGCCCCTTCGGGTCGGTCACGGCCTGGCGCTCGAGGTACTGCCAGTCGTCCAGGTGCCAGGGCGCCATGGCGAATCAGGGATGGGTGGCGGGTTGACCCGGTGACAGGGCGGTCGCGAGCAGCTGGTCGAGTGCCCGCGCGACCTGTGCACCGGTAAACGGCTTCGGAATCAGGAGGACATGGTCCGCCTGCCGCGACCGAAGGCTCGCGTCCGCCTCCTCCGGAGTGTCGCTGATGATCACGACTGGAAGGTCGGCGTGAGCCGGCTCGTTCCGGACCATGTCGAAAAGCGACTCGCTCATGTCGAAGGCGGAACAGTCGAGCACGAGCGCGTCGGCGCGCTCATCGACAACCCGCTCGCTGACTGCGACTGTGTAGCCGGTGGCGACGACGTCGTACCCGTGGTCGCGCAGCGAAAAGGTCAGCAGCTCGGCGATCTCGGGCGTGTCGTCGATGAGCAGAACTCGTCGCCGCGCGCTCACGTCCGGACGGAGCCGGCGGCCGTCGAGGTTCCTTTCTCTCCCGCGGCCGGCTCGAGGTCGAAGACCCAGGCGCGACCTCCGGCCGTGTAGTACGCACGGCAGTCGCTCTCGACCTGGGCCCCCCAGGCCTCGAGAGCGCGCATGGAGAACGTGCGTCCCGCGAAGTTGCCGCGCACGTGGGCCAGCACCTCGTTCGTGTGCCAGTTGTCCGTGAGGATGGCGTCTCCGGCGTGGACGCGCGCCACGGTGAAGAAGCGGTCGTGAACCGCCCCGTCGCGCACCTCGCGCGTCGCCCCGCGCTTCTTCCCTTCGCTGACGATGTAGCTCTCGTGGGCGAGGGCGCCCGGCGGGTGGATCGTCTCTGCCATGGCCTCGCGTCCTACACGGTGAGAGCGACGGCTTCGGCGGCTTGCGCGGCCCCCATGTCCCGGACGTTCTTCACGTCGGCGGCCCGCACGAGGGCGTCGGGGAGCTCGACGCCCATCATCTTCCACTGCATGTTGGCGAACTTCTGCATCGTTGCCACGTGCTCGGCGTGGAGATGGCCGAAGCGTCCCTGCAGCTTCAGGTACTCGGACACCGGCCGCATGTTCTGCGGGCGGAACGAGTAGTCGAACCTGCGCTTTTCAGGATCCCATTCCCACATCGGATACAGCCCACACTCGACGACCAGCCGGCCGAGATCGATCGAGCGGGGCGTCTCGTACACGAAGCCCTTCTGGCACGGAGTGTAGATCATGATGTACGCCGCGCCCTTGTGGTTGAGCCCCTTCCGCACCTTGTTCATCAGGTCGATAGGGTAGCCCACGCTCGCCGTTGCCACATAGCAGTGCGGGTGACCGGCCGCCATCATGCGGGCGAGGTCCTTGGGGTACAGCGACTTGGCTTCCGGAACCATCTTGCCCGGAGGCGAGAACGTCGTCATGCCGCCGTAAGGCGTCCGCGAGGAAGCCTGGATGCCCGTGTTCGCGTACTGTTCGTTGTCGTAGCAGATGATCAGGCAGTCGTGATTCCGGTAGAGGGCGCCCGAGATCGACGCGAGCCCGATGTCGGACGCGCTGCCGTCGCCCGCTTCGCAGATGATGTTCGGAAACGGGCCCTTCCACTTGCCCTTTCGGATCATCGCTTCGTACGCGGCGGCGACGCCCGCGGTGAAGCTGCCGGCGCTGCCGATCTGCGTGTGCGCCCAGGGCACGTTGTAAGGCGTGCACAGATAGGAGCTGTTGGCGACGTACATGCAGCCGGTCGGTCCGACGAGGATCGTGTTGTCGCCCGCCGCCTTGCTCGTCATCCGGTACTGGATGGACGGCCCGCAGCCGGCGCATGTCCGGTGACCCGGAACGAAGGGCTCGGTCTGCGGCAGCTCGGGGTTGTAGAAGCGCGCCCCCTGGTTCGGGCTCGCGAACATCGGCAGCATCTGCCGCTCCACCTTGATCGCTGACATCACGTCCTCCGAAAACCGCAATCCGGAATATTGATCCTAGTCCTCGAACCCGACCCAGTGCGTGCGCTTCTCGATCTTCCCGCGTTTCTTCGCTTCGAGCATCTTCTGGGTCATCCAGTAGAACTCTTTCAGCACGATCGCCTCGCCGCCCATCCCGGCCATGAACGAGACGACGAGGGGTCGCTGTGCGCTTTCGTAGAGCGCCGCGCAGGCTTCGGCGTACAGCACGCCGCCGCTGCTCACGCTGCCGAGCCCCAGGTTGGTCTCGATGACGCCGACGACCGCGAACCTGCCGAGCACGTCCTTGACGCGATCGGTGGGGTAAGGCCGGATCGTCTTGAGCCGCACGAGGCCCACCTTCGCGCCGCGCTGGCGCATGTGCTGGATCGCGTACCGCGCCGTCACGCCGTGGGCGCCCTGCAGGAAGAAGACGACCTCGGCGTCCGTGGTCATGTACTCCTCGATCCACGGGTCGTACCGGCGCCCGAAGATCCGGGCAAATTCCTCGTGCGCCTGCTCGATGACCGGCACGGCGCCTTCCATGGCGCGGGCCCTCTCGAGCTGGAGCGGAGGACCCTGCTCCGGCATGATCTGCGGGCCGTGCGAGACGGGGCGCCGCGGGTCGAGCGGGTACGGGTGCTTGTAATCCGGCAGGAACTCCCTCACCTGGCCCGTGTCGGGCAGCTCGACGTCGGTCGTGATGTGCGAGACGAAGAATCCGTCCTGGCACACCATCTGCGGAAGGAGGACGCGAGGATCCTCGCCGATCCGGTAGCCGAGCAGGTGATTGTCGAACGCCTCCTGCGCGTCGCACGCCCAGCCCATGAGCCAGCCCATGTCGCGCGTCGAGAGCGCGTCGGTGTGCTCGGACCCGAAATCGCCCGGCGGGTCGAGCGTGCGGTCGGCGATCATCATCTGCACCGGCATGCGCGTGCCCGAGATCGGGGAGTAGAGCTCGTACGCGAACTGCACGCCGACGCCGGAGCTGCCGGTGAACACGCGCGCACCGCTCGAGGAAGCGCCGTGCGCGATGCTCAACTGGGAGTGCTCGCTGTCGGCCACGATGTATTCGGCATCCAGCTCGCCGTTGGCCACCATCTGCGCCAGCGCGATCATCGTCGCCGTGTAGGGCCGGATCGGATAGGCCGTGATCACGTCCACGTCGGCATACTTGGCGGCCTGCGCCGAAGCGACGCAGCCGTTGATCCGGACCTTCTTCTTCTGCGCCAGTGCGGTCGTCATATGAGCCCTCGGCCCTACTTCCAGTTCTCGATGTCCTTGGCCGGGCGATCCGCCAGGTTCTTCAGCTCTTCCGCCTGCCGCCCGTGCAACCCCGGCGTGATCGCGAACGCCGTGTCCATACGCACCACACCCGTATCGAAGTCTATCTCCGGCACGCTCTCGAGGCAGCCCGTCGGACACTCCTCGATGCAGACCCGGCAGCCCTTGCAGTAGTCGGTCAGAATCATGTAGAGGCCGTTGGACCGCACGGACCGCACGATGCACGGCTCGGGACAGACGAGATAACAGTTGTCGCAGGCGTTGCAGGTGCCGCAGCTGAAGCAGCGGTTCGCCTCCTCGAACGCCTGATTCCCGGAGAAACCCTGGATGACCTCCTCCTGCGTGTGCCGCCGGAACGTCGGCAGCAGCGTCTCCTGCTTCAGGCGGGGGAAGTGCGGGAAGTAGGTCATGTTCATCCGGGCGAGGTCGGTGATCACGTCGAGCGGGACCATACGCTCCTGCAGCGGCTCCTTCCGGAGCACCTTGTCGAGGTTGAACGCCACCCGCTTGCCGTCGCCCACGGCGTTCACCACCATCAGGGGCTGGCCGGAGGCGACCTGCGCGATGTCGCCGGCGGCGAAGAACATCGTGTCGCCGAGTCGTCCGAAGCGGTCGATCCGGATCGTGCCGCGCTCGTTCTTGAACTCGGCCGGCAGCCACGCGAGCGACGCATGCTGCCCCACGGCGATGATCACGTTGTCGGTCGGGAAGCGCTCCGCCGGAGCCTCGCGGTCGATCAAAATGGGCGAGGCGTTGACGGCGCCGCTGAAGCGCGCGGGGTAGAGCTGCAGCGCCTCGACCCGGCCGTTCCCGAGCACCGCCGTCATGGCCCGCGCGTGCATCAGCACGACGCCTTCCTCCATCATGTCGTGGAGGTCCTCGGGCACGCACGGCATCTCCTTCGGGTTGCGCTCGACGGTGATCATCGTGACGTCTTCCGCGCCTTGCCGAAGCGCTTCGCGCGCGCAGTCGATCGCGGTGTTGCCGCCGCCGATGACCGTCACGTTCCGGCCCAGCTTCACGTTCGACGTGCCCATGCCGATGTCGCGGAGGAAGGGGAGCCCGTAGATCACACCGTCCTTGTTCTCGCCCTCGGCGCGCACGCTGTTCGGCTCGGTGAGGCCGACCGCCAGGACGCAGGCGTCGTAGTTTTTCTTCAGGTCGTCCCAGGAGACGTCTTTGCCCACTTCCGTGTTCGTCCTGATGGTGATGCCGAGCTCCAAGAGGCGTTCGATCTCGCGATCGAGCACGCGCTGCGGAAGCACCCAGTCGGGAATGCCGCCGCGATTGAGGCCGCCGGCCTTCGGCGATTTCTCGAGGATCGTGACGGCATAGCCGAGACGCGCGAGCTGGTACGCCGCGCTGTGCCCGGCCGGCCCCGATCCCACGACGGCGACCTTCCTGCCGTTCGGCGGACCGGCCTTGACGACGTCCTTCGGAAGGGCCTGCCCGAAATCGCCGAGGAACCTCTCGACCGCGCGGATGGAGATCGCCTCGTCGTACTGCCCCCGATTGCAGGCCTGCTCGCACGGGTGGTAGCACACGCGGCCGGTCACGGACGGGAAGGGCATGTCTTCCTTGATGAGCGCGTACGCGTCGAGGTACCTGCCGCGCTTGACGCCGGTCACGGACGGGAAGGGCATGTCTTCCTTGATGAGCGCGTACGCGTCGAGGTACCTGCCGCGCTTGACGAGGTCGAGATAGCCCTGGATCTTCTCGTTCGTGCCGCACGCGTTGTTGCAGGGCGGCATCTTGTCCCGATACACGGGCCGCGTCGAGCGCCAGTTGCCCGTCGGAAACAGGTCCTGGCCCTTTTCCTGCGACGGCGCCGGTGTGATCCCGGCGAACGGCACCGCCAGCCAATCAGGGATGTGCGTACCTTTGGTCGACATTTGTTTACTCCGTCACGCCACCGCTTGTCCGAGCGGCATGACGTGCAACTGGTCGAGCGCGGCGCGGAACGCTGTCTTGTTCGCGATCATGGGCTCGATCGACTCGATCTTGACGATGCCCGTCGACTTGACGACCGCGGCGATCAGGGGGGCGGCGATGTCGGGCGCGATCGCGTTGCTGCGTTCGGCCGCGCCCTCGGTCGACAGCCGGTCGAGGCCGAGCTCACCCAGCCGGTAGTACAACCACTTGTGGTGGGCAATGTGCGCGGCATCGACACACACCATCTGGGCGAGCCGTTCCGCGCCGGGCACGAACCGGATCATGTACTCGGGCGTGTAGTGCGTGTTGATCACGAGCGTGCCGCCGGGCGGCATCCCGCGCAAGTAATCCCAGCCTTTGACCATCGTCTGCTCGACGAGCACGACGATATTCGGCCGCTCGTTCTCGTAGGTGAGCTCGTTTTCGATCGCGCTCTCGCTGAGGCGGCAGTACTTGCGGGTCGGCGCGTTGGTGCGATCGGGGTTGTCGACGTAGTTTTCCATCGCCTGGGCGAACTTGCCCTCGAGCCGTCCGGCGGCGGCGACCGAATTGACGATGTCGCGGCCCTCTTTGTCCATGATGATGCCGCGCGTCCACACGGTGAGCTCGGTGTAACTCATGTCGAAGCTCCCTGAAACCGGCTCTGGACCTGCCGGACGAAGCGGTCGAAGACGTCTGCGAGCTTCTGCTGCTCGGGATGGTCCCGCGGTTCCGCAGCGATCGCCACCTCGGTCCGCTCCGGGCCCGCGTCGATCAGCCGGATCGTGCCCAGGTTCGTGTGCTCGATGGCCCATCCGTCCCTTTTGACAGCCGTCACCGCCATGCTGAGCATCTTGCCGTCACTCTCCCACGGCACGACGATCGCGGTGACGTGGCCCTGGCCGCGGGCGTACTCCTCGATCGCGCGGGACACGACCTGCGGGGATCCGGCGGCGGTGAACGTGAGGAGTTCGCCCATGCCTACCTCTGCCTCCGTGCTACGCTGTACCAGTGGTCGAACCACTTAGACGGGCGATCCTGTCATCCGGCCGTGGCCGTGTCAAGCGCCTGGCCGCCTCCCGGCGACGGCCGGGCGCCGCCGACTCTGGTCTGATCGAACCGGTCAGAAAGACGCGGGTGGCCGAGGAGATCGCCGACCGCATCCGGGTGCTGATTCTCGACGGCACCTTCCCGGCGGGCCAGGCGCTGCCCGCCGAACGCGCACTCGCCGAATGGTTCGGCGTCAGCCGCGGGTCGATCCGCGACGCGTTCCGTACGCTGGAGACCATCGGCCTGCTCGTCACCCGCCACGGTCAGGGTACGTTTCCCCAGGAGCTCGACGTCGACCGGCTCGTGGCGCCGCTGGCTTCCGTCCTGAGCTACCACTATGAACTGCAGGACGAGCTGCTGGACGTGCGCCTCATGTTCGAACCCGCCGTCGCGCGCGTCGCCGCCACGCGCGTCACCGACGAGGACCTTGCCGACCTGGAACGCATCCTCGACGCACAACGCAAGAGGCTGAAAACCGGCCGATCGGCCATCGTCGAGGTCACGGCTTTTCACCACGTCCTCGCGCGCGCCACGCGCAATCGCGTCGTCGTCAGCATCATGGCCACGCTGAACGATCTGCTCGTAGAATCGCGTAAGCTCAGGCTGAAGCAGAAGGGCCGTCCAGGCCGATCCATCCTGGGACATGAAGCGGTCGTCACGGCATTGCGGCGGCGCGACGGCGCCGCCGCAGCGGAAGCCATGCGCGAGCATCTCGACCAGATCGCCGATCGCCTCCAGGACGCGCCGACCCCGGTTCGTCATGGATGACAACCTGCGCCACCAGCGTGACACGTCCCTCGCTGGGCTCGAGGCCCTGATTCGACGGGGGCATCAGATCAGAATCGTGCCGGCGGCCGATGTCACCCGAGCCTGGCAACAGGACTGCGCGGCCGCGATCAATCAGCTTTCTGGCGGCAGCAAGGCCCACTGGCTCGCCCGCGCCTACGGTGATGCCTTTCTCGTGCGCTCGGCCGGTGGCGGGGTAGTCGTCGAAGTGGACGCGATGGAGATCGTCGAGGCGGCAGCAAGGCCCACTGGCTCGCCCGCGCCTACGGTGATGCCTTTCTCGTGCGCTCGGCCGGTGGCGGGGTAGTCGTCGAAGTGGACGCGATGGAGATCGTCGATCGCATTCTCGCCGTCCTGGCCCAGGGCGCGACGTCGCTGGCACTCATGGACGATGTCTCTGCATCATCCGGCGTGGCGCCGCGGCCGCGCCAATTCGAATTCGTGCACGACGCGGAGCTTCGGCCCGTCCTCGAGCAGACGTTCGCGAACAGCCGCGACGCCCTCGAGCGCGGCGAGTTTGGTCTGGCGCTGATTCTTTCATGCAGCGTCATCGAAGCCGTGCTCACCGATGCGCTCGATCACGCCCGATCCCGGGCTCACGATGCGCCCGAGGGACGCATTGCCGACTTGTCCTTCGAAAACCGCATCGCCGCGGCCGAAAGCGCGGGACTCATTCGAAGCGGCTGCGCCCGCCTTCCGCCCGTGACGCGGAGGTACCGGGACCTCACCGATGCCGACGGGGAGCTCCGCGCGCACGCGCCGGTATCCGAGCGCGAGGCCCGGATCGCCGCTCAGGTCCTCCGCGTCGTCATGCGGGATCTCGATCCCGGCCGATAGAGATGAGCGCTACTCTACGCTACAAACACGACCGGCTGGCTTCGTGCAATCCTAGAATTTGTAGTTCATACCAACGGTAATCGCTTTAATGGTCGTCCCGGTGAAGCAAGCGCCAGTTTGATCCTTACAATCGATCTTCGCTCCGTGTCCGCTCGCGCCCAGGTCGAAATGCG
>Ga0209385_1000073_pt1 | contig 35381 bp, 34 predicted proteins | sample NGEPerB_FD_184506 | JGI IMG/M metagenome (GOLD analysis project Ga0209385, IMG submission 184506) | Arctic peat soil microbial communities from the Barrow Environmental Observatory site, Barrow, Alaska, USA - NGEE PermafrostAB12-B... | ecosystem: Environmental > Terrestrial > Soil > Wetlands >... | reverse complement strand
GACGCGTCGCTCGTGAGCGTGGCATTGCGTGAGCAGATCCCCGAGGCGTCGATCTATCTGCTGGGCGGCGGCGAAGACGGTCCGCAACGCCTGGCGCGAGACCTGCTGGCCGAGGGATCCTTCGGATCGCGTGTCGATGACGGTGCGCACGTGGTCGCCGTTTGTGCGGGGCTTCAGATCCTCGGAACGTTCTTCAGCGTCGAGGGCAATGACCGCTACGAGGGACTCGGGATCGTCAACGCCGAGACCGCTCGCGGCGAGCGACGCTCGGTGGGTGAGCTGGCGGCGCTGGTGCGGGGGCACTGGCTCGTGGGGTTTGAAAATCATGGTGGACGCACCACGTTGTCGGGCGGCCTAGGAGCACTCGGCACCGTGGTGCGTGGTCGGGGCAATGACGGCGCGCTCGACGGCTACCGCACGCAACGGATCTGGGCCACCTACGCCCACGGTCCGGTGCTCGCGATCAATCCGTGGTTCGCCGATGAGGTGCTCGCGACAGTCTTGGGAGAAGAACTCGAACCGCTCGAGACGGTCGCGGACCGGCTCTACCTCGAGCGCTGCACCGTGCTCAACTTGCGTCCGGTTGCTTGACCCCGTAGGTAGCGTCGCCACTCACCTCGCGACCGAGTTCCTCGACGGACTCTTCGATGCGGGCTCCGAATCGACGAATGTTCTCGTCGTCGCCACAGCGCAACGCGGGTCCGAAGGCGACGATGACGTGGTGGCGCCGTTCGTTGGGAGCGTCGAGGTATAGGGGTGCCTTGGCGTACTTCGCGGCCTGAAGGTAGCCCGAGCCGTGGATGTAGGTCGGGATGACGGTGGCCTTGGCCCTCTCGGCGAGGTAGGCGGCGCCGCCCTTGAACCCCTGCAGCCGGCCGTCGGGCGTACGGCCCCCTTCGGGATAGATCAACAGGTTCCAATGGTCTTCGACGAGTTCGAGCGCCAGTTGGGCGCTGCGTCGGTTGATGCGGTGACGGTCGATCGGGATGGCGTTAAAGAGCAGCACCGTGCGAAAGGCTTTGCGCGCGTCCATGAAGAAGTTGTCCATTGCCGCCGCGACCACGGTGCGCTTGCGCTGCGCAGCCGGCAGCGCACTGAGGACGAGGGGGGTGTCGGCGTTGCTCGAGTGGTTGGCGGCAAAGATGAACGGGCCCTTGCCCGTGATGTGTTCGACGCCGCGCACCTCGAGTGATGAAAGGAAGCGGGTGTAGGGAATCAGTCCGAAGCTCTGCAAGAGTTGGCGGGCGAAGCGCGCGCCGTAGCCTCGACCCCACTTCGTCGGATAGTCCAGTCCGAGTTCGGCCATTACCTATCGGCGACGCGTTCGTTGTTTCGGCGTGTACCGCTTGGAGGCCGAAGGTGGCTTTGGACCGCTGGGCGCGGTGGTCTTGACACCCTTTGCCGACTTCGCCGACTTCGCCGACTTCGCCGACTTCGCCGTCGAGGGAGCGAGGGACCGCCCCTCTTTCTTCGCTTTGGCCATCTCTCGCGCGCGCAACGATGAGCCGGCGAAGGTGGCGTCACCGTACTTCTGCAGGCGAAGTGCGCGAATCACCAACCAGCCACCGAGCATGAGGAACGGAAGACCGATGGTGCCGATCGCGAGCCCGAGGAACAGCCCGACGAAGGCAACGCCAACCCTCTTTCGAAGCAGCGCGAACATGACGAGCAAGAGTCCGATAACGAGGATCATGACGAAGCGCAGGATCCAGTCCGAGACCACGGTCGGACGCGTCAGCTGGCAAAGGTTGCCAACGAGCTTGTACCCGACCGCGCACTTCTTTGTGGATGATGGTTTGGCCGTTATCGTGTAGAGCTTGCCGATCAGGAACGGCAGCGCGAGAGCCATCGCGACGGCGACGAAGCCCGCGATGAGGCTTATGAGGCGCTCGATGTGATCCAGTCCCATGATCACGCTGCGCGGAACCGCGGATTCTCGGCGAGGACGGCGCATTCGCTCAAGGGTCGAGTCAATTTTTCCTGGCACGGATGAAGGCTACAACGCCGAACAAATGACAACTTGGTGTTGGCGCGGTAGGATTCCTGGTTCGGGCGCTTAGCTCAGTTGGTTAGAGCGCAGCCTTCACACGGCTGAGGTCGAGGGTTCGAGTCCCCCAGCGCCCACGCAGTGGACTTGACGTCGACCTGCTGTCGATCGACGACAGTGAGGTCGTGCGTTGACCAGCCATCGTTCTTGCGGGTCCCGTTGACTTCGCCGCACGCTGCGCCATACTCGCTCGATGGTGCAACTTGACACACACAAAAGAGGAATGCCGGTCTGGATTGACGTCATGACGCGAACTTCTGATCAGCGAGAAGCGTTGATGGCCTTCTACACGGCAGTCTTTGGATGGGAGTGGAACCTGGGCGGCGAGGAGATGGATTTCTACTGCATGGCGAACTGCTCGGGGCGTCCGGTCATGGGCCTCGGGCAGGCTGCCGAGGGTAGCGGCGTGATGGTGACGTACTTCTCCACCGATGACGTTCACGCTTCGACGAAAAAGGCAGAGGAAATGGGCGCGACTGTCGTGATGGCGCCAATGGACGTGATGGACATTGGCTCGATGGCCATGCTCATTGACCCGACGGGCGCCGTGCACGGTTTGTGGCAGCCCAAAACTTTTCAGGGATTCGGTGTCGTCTACGAACCGAACTCGCCGGGCTGGTTCGATCACACCTCGAAGGACCCGGCGAGGGCCGCAACGTACTACCGCGATCTCACCGGTCACACGTTGAACGAGTCGGAGAACGATATGAGGGTTCTCATGAACGGTGATCAGTGGTTCGCGAGCATTTCCCACGATCACGCCGGCCGCGACAGCGCGCAATGGAATCCGATCTTCGTCACCGATTCGCTCGCGAGGGTTCGCGACCTGGTTCGTTCACTCGGAGCCACGGTGGTGCTCGAGGAGATGGAAGTTCCTGGGAGCGCCATCTCGGTGTTCGTCGAACCGGTCATGCAGACGGCGATCACCATCATAGCGGCCGGTCATCCGCCGGAGTAGGTCGAACGCGGCGATCACCGATTGACCGGTGCTGTTCAGCTGATATCGCCTGGCAGTCCGCGTCGGTCAGAACTGAGTGGGAGCACCGCGCTGATGCGAATGATCACGATGAACGACAGCGCGACCCACGGAGCGAACCGGGCGATGATCACCGCGACAACGGCGAGCGTCAATACGGCGTACCAAATGACCATCGCGACCTTTCGTCGAGAGGTGGCGGCGGCGTCTTTGAGCAGTCCGCGCCGATGCGCGTACTGCGTCGACAACGCGGACAGGACGTTGCCGATGAGTATCACGACGCTCACGGCTTCGACGCCCACCCAGAAGTCCGAGTGGGCGTAACCATGGGCCAACATTGACGTGGCAAAAGGAATCAACGTGATGTTGAGGGCACCGGCAATGACGAACAGCGTCATGTAATGGTCCGCTCCGCGCAGCTGACGCAGTGAACGGTGCGAGAGCACCCAGTTCCCGGTGATCCACAAGAAGCCGAGCAGGACGCTGACGAGCGTGGCGCGCTGGGCGTTGAACTGGTGCACGAGGTCGTGGTGCGGCGTTTCGTTGGTCGCGGTTAGGTTGAGGACCAGTACCGTCGCGGCGATGGCGAGAATGGCGTCGGTGAAGATCTCGAGACGAAACGTCGAATGTATCGCCTGCTCGCGGGGGCGAAACGTGTAGATCTGGCGCCAGAAGCTCTCGGGCGGATCTTCGTCGCTGTTCACGGTTCCACCCTTCGTGTCGACAGTGCTGCTCGCGGACGTCGCGCTGTGCAAACCCTAACGGAGCACGCCGCGAAGACGGGGTAGCGACTCGGACGGCGGGTGCGACGCAACTCCTACATCAACGAATGGGCGAGGTCCCAACCGCTCGCGCGAGCCCACGTTTCGGCCTCTTCGAGCAGGTCCATGATGAGATTGTTCTTCGCGTAGGTGTACGCGATTCGGTCTTCGCCCCATCGAAGCGCGGCCGCGTTCTTGGTCGTCGCGTAGCGATCGCGCGCGCGCGCGTTTGACCGAAGGTAATCGCGAAACAACAGGTGTTCACGTTCGAACGGTCCGCCGCTTTGACAGACGTGCAATTGGGCCACGCGCGGCGCCGGCGGGGGCACGTGAAAGAAGCGGTGCTCTGCGTCGCGGCTGTACAGCTCAAAGCCGCTCGCGACGCAACCGTCGAGGTAGGCGGCCTCGTCGTCGACGTCACGCACGCTCATTTGGATGTCGATGATGGGCTTGGCGTACAGACCAGGAATCGACGTCGAGCCGATGTGGTCGACGCGCAGCACCACCGCGCCCAAGTGTTCGATCAGCCTCGAGCGAATGGTGGCGAAGAGTTGCGCCCAACCGGCGTTGTACGGGGCCATTTCGACGCGTTCCGCCGGTCGCACCGGGGCCACCTGCTGAAAGCTCGGCCAGATCACGCCGAGGGCCCGTTGCGCCAACTCCTGACGTTCAGCGAGTGGCAACGCCTCGGGGATCGTTCCTCGCGTCGCCGCGACGATCTCGTACAGTTCGATGAGGTCGACCCGCGCGCCCTCGTGCTCGCGTCGCTTTCGCCATTGGTCGAAGGGCTCGTCGGGGCGAGGTGGAGACTCGGACATCTTGTTCATGCTGTCAGATTCGCCGAGCCCAGACCTATTAATCGGCGATCGGCCACAAATCGTTCGACCTCTGGCGTGTGGTGCCGTAGCATTTCCCCAAAACGGCGAGGGCCGTGGCACTCGACCCCATGGGCATCAACAGTTCGGTGGCGATCGCGCTGCAGGCACGCGCCGCCATTTGGCTCAAGGACCAAGAAGGGATCCGAAAGAGTCTCGTGGCGACCGAACTCGTCCACGGACGATGGATGGCGTCGGTGCGCGGAGAAGTGAAGGCCGCCCTGGCCGCGATGGAAGGGCAACCCGACGACGCCGGCGAGCTGTACTTAGCCGCCATCGAGTCCTGGCGCACGCTCAACTGCGTCTTGGACATCGCCGTCACCGAACTCGAGTTGATCCATCTTCTCGGTCCCGAGCACCCTCAAGCCGTGACCGCCAAGGAGGCCAAGGACATCTTCACCCAATTGGGTGCCGTCCCGTAACTTGAGCGTCTCGAAGGGGCGAGCGCGACCTAGCGTTTCGCTACTTCGCTACTTCGCTACTTCGCTACTGCGCCCTTCGCCACCTCGGGGGCCTGACCGGCAATTTGGGACTAAATCCCCTTTGCGTTGGCGTTGGCGCTCGCCAAGATGCGTGGGAACGTGGTGAAAAGACCCGAGAGGATGCCGATTGACGGATGTTGCGCCCCTGGACCTAAAGAAACTCGAACGCGAAGGCTCACTGAAGCCGGTCATTGACGTCATTCCTGACGAGGCCTACCGCAACCCGACGTGGCGGGGCCTCAGCTACTTCGCGCGCGACCTCGCGTTCTACGTTGGGATGGCGGCGCTCTTGGTCTTCGTCACGAATCCACTGCTCGTCCTGCCGATCGAGATCGTGATGGTGCTCGCGGTCACCGGTCTGTTCGTCGTGGCCCACGACTGCGCGCACGGCGCACTGTTCAACTCCAAGCGCAAGAACACGGTCATCGGGAAGCTCGCGATGTTGCCGTCGTGGCATGTCTACGAGGCATGGGTGCTCGGGCACAATCGCATACACCACGCCTTCACGGTGCGACAGGGTTATGACTTCGTGTGGCACCCCGTGACGCCTGAGGAGTACGCCGCGAAGAGTCACGTCGCACGGATGCTGCACCGCGTCGAGTGGTGCTGGATGGGAACCGGTCTGTATTACTTCCTCGAGGTGTGGTGGCACAAGATGATCGCCTTCAAGCCACCGCAACGCTGGGTGAAGTCGATCCGCAATGACCGGTTGTTCACGCTCGCGTTCATTGTCTTGCTGGCGGTCGGCCTCGGACTGCTCGGTGACGCGCGGACCCACTCGGTTTTGGGTGCGTTGTGGCTCGTCGGGCGTGTCGAGATCATTCCCTTCGTTGGCTTTTGCGTAATGATCGGCTCGGTCGTGCACGTCCACCACGTCCAGACCGACATCCGGTGGTGGAAGCGCAGTGAGTGGACCAAGTTCAAGGGCCAGATGGAAGGCACCACGGTGCTGAGGGTTCCCAAGGGTCTCAACTTCTTCTTTCACTGGATAATGATCCACACGCCGCACCACGTCGACATGCGGATACCGATGTACCACCTTGAAATGGCGGCGAAGGCCATCGAACAGGCCTTCCCCGACGTCGTGCACGACGCGCCGTGGCGATTCGGGGACTTCCGGCGCAGTACCAAGTCGTGCAAGTTGTACGACTTCGAACAGGGCCACTGGATGGATTACGCGCAAGGACGCCAGTTCCTCGCCGAGCGCACAACGGTGCCGGCCAAGTAGGTAACGGTCGCCGCGTCGCGCGGGACCAGCGAGTGAATTGAAAGCAGGCGGTGGGCTTTCGTTGGCCGCTAGCGTGACTGCGGTCATGAAACTCAGCCACCAGATACCCCCGACCCCGTGGCGAGCAACGAGCACCTGGGGGCTTCGCCCGCGAATGGTCGCACCACTCGCGATCGGTCTCACACTCTTTGGCATCGGCGAAGGACTGCTCGTCCAGTCGCACTGGGGCGCGACACCGTGGACGGTCTTCGCCGAGGGAGTCTCGCGTCACGCGCACGTTTCACTCGGCTGGTCGACCGCAGCGATCAGTTGCGTCGTGTTGCTCGCGTGGTTCCCGTTGCGCGAACGGCCCGGTTTTGGCACGATCATGAATCTGATCATCATCGCCTACGTGTTGGAGCTGACGACGACGATCGTGTCGGTGCCGTCGAGCCCCGCGCTACGGGCGTTGTTCATGGTCGGCGCGGTCATCGCGATCGGCATCGGCAGTTCGCTCTATCTGACGACGGGCCTGGGCCCCGGTCCGCGCGACGGGCTCATGACCAGCCTGCACCGACATCTCGGCGTGAGCGTCGTCTACGTGCGACTCACGCTGGAGATCGCGGTGCTGGTCACCGGTTGGCTGCTCGGCGGCACCGTCGGTGTCGCGACGGCATTCTTCGCCGCGACCATTGGCTTCAGTATCGGTGCCAGTCTTCAGGTCCTGGAACGAATCGTGCGAAAGGTGCAGCGATGGTGAGTGGCGGGCAGATGGCCACCTTCTTCGCCGCGTCCATCGTGATCATCATGGTGCCCGGACCGAGCGTGCTGTTCACCTTGGCCCGTGGTGTCGCGTGGGGCCGGGCCGTCGCGGTTCTCACGGTGCTCGGCAACAGCATCGGGACGCTTTTGCTCTCGGTCATCGTGGCGCTGGGTCTCGGGCCGTTATTGGCGCACTCCAAGGCGTTCTCGGTACTCCTGCAGCTGGCCGGCGGGTCGTATCTCGTGTGGCTCGGGATCGGCGCGTTGCGCCACCGCCACGCGCACGCGCGGGCGATGACCGAGCGTGAAGCCGATCGACCATCGAACCTGCACGTGGTGCGCCAGGGTTTCACCGTCGGCGTGCTCAACCCCAAGTCGCTGGTCTTCTTCGCGGCGGTCTTTCCGCACTTCGTCGATCGCACCAAGGGCAACGTCACCGTGCAACTGCTCATCTTCGGCGCGATCTTCAGCGTGATGGCGTTTCTCAGTGACGGCACCTGGGGCCTCATCGCGGGCACCGCGCGCGAGTGGCTCTCCGGTTCACCCCAACGCCTCGTCGCGCTTCGCGCCACTGGCGGTTGCGTGATGATGTGCCTCGGCGCCTTGATCATCGTGAGCGCGATCGCCTCGTAGTGTGACACCCAGTTCCTACGCTAGGTGCATGGGCAACGTACACGTCACCGGAGAGCGAAACGGCGTCACGGCGACCGTCGGCTCCTTCATTTCCAATCTCCCAGAGCTGCTCGGCGCCATGGCGCTCGACGCGCGGTGCCTGGTCGCGATCGCCGAATTCGGCGACGGACGCTACGTTCAGTTCTGGGTAGAACCCGACGGCACGACGTCGGCTGAAATGGTGTCGAACCTCAATATCGGCGACGCGGTGGCGCTGAGCCGTGAAGACGAGGAGGCCCTCTTCGAGATGGGCTGGAACGAACCCGTGCCCGTTCACAGTCCGAACTGGCGCGTCGAGGCCGACGAGGCGACCGGCGTTCTTCGCGTGGCGACGATGGTGCGAAGGGCGGTCTACGAAGTGTTGCGCGAGCGGCCCGACAACGTGATCACGCTGCGCTCGTTCGCCCTGGAGCGATCAGCTGACGGCTGGCGTGAGGTTCAAGCGAGTACGCGCGTCTACGTGGCCGCGGTGTGGGACGAGATCGAACGATTCCTACGCGATCAATAGCTCGTCGTCCGGTCGGATGGCGTTGCTTCCTACACTGCTCATGGCGAAGGAGTTGCGATGAGCATGCACGGTGGCGGAGTGGGAGGCCCTCGCCTCGGCATGCGTTCCATGCAGCGCGACCGCAAGCTGCTCGCGCACCGCATCAAGAAGGGGACGTTGCCGCGGATACTCACCTTCGCCCGTCCGTACCGTTCGATACTGACCGTCTTTCTGATCGCGGTGGTGCTCGACGCCGTGGTCAGTTCGATCGCACCACTGATTCTGCGAGAGATCATCGACGTGGGATTCAAGTTCCATCGCGAGCGACTCATCATCTGGCTCGCGCTGCTCACCGCGGTACTGGCCATCGTCGACGCCGTCCTTTCGCTCTTCGAACGTCGGATCTCGGCGGTGATCGGCGAAGGGCTCATCTACGACCTGCGCGCCAAGGTCTACGGGCACATCCAGCAGATGCCGATCGCCTTCTTCTCGCGCACCCAGACCGGCGCGTTGATCAGCCGCCTCAACAACGACGTGATCGGTGCCCAGCAGGCCTTCACGGACCTCTTCTCCAATGTCGTCGGCAACTTCATCCTCGTAGTGCTGATCCTCGCCACGATGCTCATCCTCAGCTGGCAGATAACGCTCGTGGCGCTCGTGCTGTTGCCGGTCTTCCTGTTGCCCGCGCGCTACGTCGGGCGCCGCCTCGGGTCGCTGTTCCAGCGAGGGATGGAGCTGAACGCCGAGATGAACATGGTGATGAGTGAGCGGTTCAACGTCGCCGGCGCCATGGTCGTCAAGCTCTTCGGTCGCCCGATGGACGAATTGCGAACGTTCGAGAGCCGCGCCGGACAGGTGCGCGATATGGGCGTGCGTCAGGCCACGTACCAGCGGTTCTTCTTCGTCGCGCTGTCGCTCACCGCGTCACTCGCGACCGCGTTCGCCTACGGCTTCGGTGGAGTGAAGGTCGTACACGGCACGTTGGCGGTCGGCACCATCGTCGCCCTGACGGCGTACCTGGGTCGTCTCTACGGTCCGCTCACCCAACTCTCGAACCTGAACATCGACTACATGTCGGCGATGGTCAGTTTCGAACGTCTCTTCGAGGTCCTCGACCTCGAGCCGATGATCAAGGAGAGCCCGACCGCCCGCCCGATCCCCGGCGGCCCGGCCGAACTGCGCTTTGACGCCGTCGACTTCTCCTACCCGGGTGCCGAGGAGGTGTCGCTCGCCTCACTCGAAGCGGTCGCGACGCTCGACGACACGCCGCGCACTGCGGTACTGCACGAGGTGTCCTTCGTCGTGAAGCCCGGCACGATGACCGCACTGGTCGGACCGAGTGGCGCCGGCAAGACCACGATCTCGCTACTGGTGTCGCGACTCTACGACGTCGACACGGGGACCGTGAGCGTCAACGGTGTGGACGTGCGCGAGGCGACGACGGCCTCGCTGAGCGCGACGGTCGGTGTCGTCACCCAGGACCCTCATCTCTTTCACGACACGTTGCGCGCCAATCTGGTCTTCGCCAAGCCCGACGCCACCAGTGCCGACATCGAAGCAGCGCTGCGCGCTGCCCAGATCTGGAATCTCGTGCTCTCGCTACCGCTCGGTCTGGACACCGTGGTGGGCGAGCGCGGTTACCGGCTCTCGGGCGGAGAGAAGCAGCGTGTGGCACTGGCGCGCCTGCTCCTCAAGTCGCCCCACTTGGTCGTGCTCGACGAAGCAACGGCGCACCTCGACGCCGAAAGCGAGGCCGCGGTCCAACGAGCGCTCGACGAAACGATGTCCTCGCGCACGTCGCTCGTCATCGCGCACCGACTCTCGACCATCCGCAACGCCGATCAGATCCTGGTCGTCAACGACGGCACCATCGTCCAGCGCGGATCGCACGCGGAACTGTACGCCGCGGGTGGACTGTACCGCGACCTCTACGAGACGCAATTCGCCCAACAGGAGCGTTAGCCCATCGAGTGGGCGCCACCGTCCACGTGGATCACCGACGCGGTCGTTCCACGCAACAACGGTGACAGCAACGCAATGGCGGTGTCGGCGACGGCACTGGAGTCGTAGACGTCCCACCCGAGCGGCGCGCGCTCGGCCCAGGTGTCCTCGAAGAGCGAGAAGCCGGGGATCGATTTTGCGGCCACGGTGCGAATCGGTCCCGCCGCCAGCATGTTGACGCGGATCTTGTCGGGTCCGACCTCGCGCGCGAGGTAGCGGCCGAGCGACTCGAGGCCGGCCTTCATGACGCCCATCCAGTCGTACATCGGATAGGCCCGCGAACCATCGAAGTCGAGCGCGATCACCGAGGCACCCCCGAGCGCCTCACTCTTTTGCAGCAACGGGTGAAAGGCGCCGACGAGTGCGGCGAGGGAATACGTCGAGATCTGCATGGCCACGGCGACGTCCTCGAACGGGGCGGCGAACATGCCACTACCCAGACAGGTCGGCGGAGCGTAGCCAATGGCGTGGACCAAACCATCGAGTCGACCGAAGCGTCGGCCCACCTCTTCGGCGGCGGCGGCAATCTGGCCCGGATCGGTGACGTCGAGTTCGATGATCTCGCCGATGTCGCCCAGCTTTCGTGCCGTTCGCCTCGTGAGCGAGGTCCCACGTCCGGCGCCCGACAGAGCGATGGTCGCACCCTCTTCCAGAGCCCGCCGAGCAATACCAAAGGCCAAGGAGTCGTCGGTCAAAACGCCGGTAACCAGTATTCGGTGATCCGCGAGTAGTCCCATCTTGTTAGCGTACTTCTCGATATCTAATTCGATGAGGACGATGATGAGCACAGTAGGCATTCTCGGAGGAACCGGACCCGCGGGTCGCGGCGTGGCGGTACGGATGGCGAGCGCTGGGCACGACGTGGTGTTGGGGTCGCGCGACCCCCAACGTGCTGAGGCGACGGCGGCGGGCATCGCGGCGCCCGTCGCGGGCTCGTTGCGTGGTGCCTCGAACGAAGAGGCGGCGAGTTGCGACATCGTGGTGGTCGCCACGCCCTTTGACTCGGCGGTTGCGACCGTCAGCGCACTTCGCACCGCACTCGCGGGCAAGGTCGTGATCTCGATGGTGAACGCGCTCAGCCGCGAGGGTCGAGAGCTCGTCCCGTTGTATCCGCCGCGCGGCTCCATGGCGGCCCAGATCGCCTTCGCCCTGCCCGAGAGCACCGTCGTCGGGGCCTTTCACCACTTGCCGGCCGCCCAGATGGAGGACCTCGGTAGTGGCATCGACGCCGACGTAGTGATCTTCTCCGATGACGCCGACGCGCGCGAGTTGATTGCGAGCGTCGTCAACGAGATGCCGGGTCTTCGCGGGGTCGTCGCGGGTTCGATGTCACTCGCGAGCGCCGTCGAAGCGTTCACTGCGGTGTGCGTCTCGATCAACATTCGCCACAAGGCCCACAGTTACGTGCGCTTGGAGGGGTTGTCGCACTGATGCGGCTGTACGACACGGCGAGGAGGGGCGTCTTCACGCTCGACGCGGGGCCGCTCGTGACGATGTACAGCTGCGGCATCACGCCCTACGACGCGGCGCACCTGGGTCACGCGTTCGTGTACCTCACCTTTGACGTGTTGCAACGACGACTGCGCGACGCCGGACACGAAACGCGATGCGTGCGCAACGTCACCGACGTGGACGACGACATCCTGCGCAAGGCGCGCGAACTCGGGGTCAACTACCTCGACCTCGCGGCCCAGGAGATGGCGAAGTTCGAACACGACATGCAACTTCTCAACCTCCAGCCGGTCTACGGCGAACCACGCGCCACCAGCGCGATCCCCGAGATCCTGACCTTGATCGGCGCGACATTCGATCAGGGTCTCGCCTATGAGGTCGACGGTTACGTCTACTTCGAGGTCTCGAAGTTCCCCCGGTTCGGTCAGGTCAGCCACGAGGATCGCGCGTCGATGCTCGAACTCGCCGAGATTCACGGGGGGCGCCCCGACGACCGTCGCAAGCGTGACCCCCTCGACTTCGTCCTCTGGCAGCCGTCGCTCGAGGACGAACCCGCGTGGGAGTCGCGATGGGGTGCCGGGCGACCGGGCTGGCACATTGAGTGTTCGGCCCTCGCGTTGCGCGACCTGGGCGAGACCGTGGACGTGCACGGGGGCGGACGCGACCTCGCCTTTCCCCACCACGAATGCGAGGCCGCCCAGAGCGAATCGGTGACCGGCGCCCAGTTCGTCAAGCACTGGTTGCACGTGGGACTGGTCGGTCTCGAGGGGACCAAGATGTCCAAGTCGCTCGGCAACCTCGTCTTCGTGTCCGAACTCGTCGAACGGGCCGAGCCGGCCGCGGCGCGTCTCGCCCTGCTCGATCAGCACTATCGCGAGGACTGGGAGTGGCGTGATGAGTTGTTGTCGCGCGCGCAGTCGCGTCTCGCGACGTGGCGAACGACGTTGACGACGGGTCGCGCGAGCTCGGTCCTCGACGACGTTCGCGCCGCGCTCGACGACGATCTCGACAGTCCCGCGGCGCTGCGCGCGATCGATGAAGCGGCGCACGCGGGCTTCAACGTTGCTCCCGGCGCTTCCTTGCTCGGCATTACGCTGTAGCCAGAGAAAGGCCACGATGTCGGAAATTGAGATCCTCCTGCCCGACGGCAGTGTTCGCGCGCTACCTACAGGATCGACGGTGCTCGACCTCGCGCGCTCGATCGGCGCTCGGCTCGGAAAGGACGCCCTCGCGGGAGTGGTGAACGGGCAGATGGTGGACCTGTCGACGCCGCTCAGCGACGGCGCCAGCGTGGCGATCGTCACGCCCGCGAGTGAGTCCGGCCGTGACGTGCTGCGCCACTCGACGGCCCACGTGCTGGCCCAGGCCGTGACGCGGCTCTGGCCAGGGGCGCACTACGCCATCGGGCCGGCGATACGCGACGGCTTCTATTACGACTTCGCGCTACCCGCTGACGACCACTTCAGTGACGACGACCTCGTGCGGATCGACGCCGAGATGCGAGCGATCATCGCCGAGGACCAGCCGTTCACCCGTTCGGAGTACTCGATTGACGAGGGTCTGGTGATCTTCAAGGACCAACCGTTCAAGATCGAGATCATCAACGCCGTGCGCGCCGGTGCCTCGCCCGAGGACCTCGCCGAAGTGGAGAGTGCGTCGGTCGTGTCCACGTACGAGAACTCACCCGCCTTTCGCGACCTCTGTCGGGGCCCCCACGTGCCCTCGACGGCGCGCCTCGGACACTTCCAGTTGACCCGCGTCGCGGGCGCGTACTGGCGGGGTGACGAGAAGAATCCTCAACTCCAGCGGATCTACGGCACGGCGTGGGAGTCGAAGGACGCGCTCGCCGCACACCTGCACCAGCTCGCCGAAGCGGAGCTGCGTGACCATCGACGACTCGGCCAGGAGCTCGACCTCTTCTCGTTTCCGTCAGAGATCGGATCGGGTCTCGCGGTCTTTCACCCCAAGGGCGGCATCATGCGACGGGTCATGGAGGACTACTCGCGTGCCCGTCACGTGGCGGGGAACTACGAATTCGTCTACACCCCCCACATCACCAAGGCCGAACTGTTCGAGATCTCGGGACACCTCGAGTGGTTCGCCGAAGGCATGTTTCCGCCCATGGAGCTCGACGAAGGTCAGCGCTACTACCTCAAGCCCATGAACTGCCCGTTCCACGTCCTGATCTTCAAGGCCCGCCAACGCAGCTACCGCGAACTGCCGCTGCGGCTTTTCGAGTTCGGCTCGGTCTATCGCTACGAGAAGTCCGGGGTCGTGCACGGACTAACCCGCGTGCGCGGCATGACCATGGACGACGCGCACATCTTCTGCACGCGCGAGCAGATGTCCGACGAGCTCACGAGCCTCCTTTCGTTCGTACTCGATCTCCTGCGCGATTTCGGGTTGAGCGACTTCTACCTCGAGCTCTCGACGCGACCCGACGGCAAGGCCGTCGGCAGCGTCGAGGAGTGGGACGAGGCCGAAGAGACGCTCGCCAAGGTGGCCCGCGCGGCCGGACTCGAACTGGTGCTCGACGAGGGCGGCGGCGCCTTCTACGGCCCCAAGATTTCGGTCCAGGCCCGAGACGCGATTGGGCGCACGCACCAGATGTCGACGATCCAACTCGACTTCCAGACCCCCCAGCGCTTCGAGGCGAGTTACGTCGCGCCCGACAACGCCCGTCACCGTCCGATCATGATCCATCGCGCGCTCTTCGGCTCGATCGAACGATTCATGGCGGTGCTGATCGAGCACTACGCCGGCAACATGCCTACGTGGCTCAATCCCGAACAGGTCCGAGTCCTCGGGGTGCGCGACGATCACGACGAGTACGCCTACGACGTCGCCGGGCAACTGCGTCGCGAGGGAGTGCGCGTCGACGTCGAACCGGCGACCGAGCCGCTCGGCGCGCGCATCCGCAAGGCGAAACTGGAAAAGATCCCCTACATCGTGGTGGTGGGGGACGACGACGTCGCCAACGGCACACTCGGCGTCAACGCACGCGGATCGAACGATCCCGAGCGCGGGGTCAGCGTGGGCGAGTTCAAGGAGCGCCTGCTCGCTGAGATTGCCGCGCACGGTTCGCCCGAGGCGCACTAGTGCCCCTCGAGCGATTCTCCGCGGCGTGGCGTGAGCAGTACGTCTCGGGCACGTCGGCGAGCGAGAACACCCACGACGCGGGCGAGTGCGTCTTCTGCGTCCTCGCCGACGCCGAGGTCGGCGAGTCGTCGGGCGTCTTGTGGCGCGACGAGACGACCTACGTGGCGCTCAACGCCTTCCCGTACGGATCGGGCCACCTCTTGATCCTGCCGCGGCGCCACGTCGCCGGTCTCGGCGATCTCGACGACGCGGAATACGCCGCCTTCTTTGGCGCGATTCGTCGCGTCGTCACCGCGCTCGAGGCGGCGTACGGTGCCGACGGCATGAACGTCGGGATGAATCTGGGCCGTGCCGCTGGAGCGGGAATTCCCAAGCACCTGCACGCGCACGCGCTGCCGAGGTGGATCGGTGACACCAATTTCATGACGGCGATTGGCGAAACCCGGGTCCTGCCCGAATCGCTCAGTTCCACCTGGGAGAAGGTCCACGGCCACCTGGAGGCCTAGAATTGGCCGAAGGTATCGTAGACTCTGCAGTTAAGGGTCCGGAGGATCAATTGTTCGACGGAAAGTTTCGACAGTCGCTTGACGCAACGACCGCACCCGTCGGTCGTTGGCTGGTTCGCATCGGATTCTCCGCGGACGTGCTCACCGCTTCGGGACTCGCCTTCGCGTGCGCGACAGGTTGGGCCATCGCCGTTGGCCATCACCATCTGGCCGTCGTGCTGTTGATCGCGACGGGATTCCACGACATGTTCGACGGACCGGTCGCCAAGGCCTCGCACCGCGCCAGCCAGCGTGGCAGTTACTTCGACTCGGTCGTCGACCGCCTCAGTGACGCTGCCTTGCTCTTCGGCGCCTCGTACTACCTGACCGCGCGCCATCACGGAGAACTGGTGATGCTGCCGATCGGCATCCTCATCACCACCTTCATGATCTCCTACCAGCGTTCCAAGGCCGAGAGTCTGGGTCTGCACGCCAAGGGTGGGCTCATGGAGCGCGCCGAACGCATGATCCTTCTCGGGGTGGGCCTGCTCGCCACCCAGATCTTCATCCCGGTCCTCTGGCTCCTGCTCGTGCTGACCTCGATGACCGCGGTGGGCCGGTTCTGGCGCGTCTGGCAGATCGCCGCGACGCCCGAACCGCCGGTCCCGCTGGTCCAGCGAGCGCACTACCACACCAGTCGATTGCGTCGAGGGCTCAGCCGCACGTCGCGCCACTAATTGTGGCCGGTTCCTCGCGCGTCGTACTCTTCAAAACCCTCGGCGCCTTGATGGAGACGTTGCCCGAACGCGTCGACGTCTGGCTCGGGCGAACCATAGCCCGACGGGTCGGTCGTCGCACTATGGGCGCGAGGGCACACCTCAGCACCAATATCCGCCACGCGTTGTTCGGCGTCGGCGCCGAGGTCGACGAACCCCTGCTCGAGCGGTTCCTCGACCGCGGGTTCTCCGGCTACGGCCAGTACTGGGCCGAAGGCGCCAAGCTGCCCGCGCTCGCCCAGCGCACCGTGTTCGAACGGTTCACCATGAGTGAAGGGCTCGAGTACCTCGAGGAGGCCAAAGAGCGCGGAAAGGGGACGGTCATCGCCTTGCCCCACGTCGGCAGCTGGGAATGGGGTGGGTCGTTCCTCGCCCAACTGGGTATGCCCATGGTCGCGGTCGCCGAAGACCTCGATCCGCCCGCGCTGTTCGCGTGGTTCAAGAAGAAACGCGAGTCCATCGGAATCCGTATCGAGCCACTCGACGAGCACGCGGGGACGGTGCTGCTCCAAACACTGAAAGACGGCGGTGTCGTCGGATTGCTGTGCGACCGCGACCTGCAGAGTAACGGCGTCGAAGTGGAGTTCTTCGGCGAGCGCGTCACCATGCCGGCCGGTCCGGCGACGCTGGCGTTGCGCACCGGGGCGACACTGGTCGCGGCGGCCTGCTACGCGGGGCCGGGGCGCGGCCACTTCGCTGTCGTCACGCCCCCGATCGAGGCCGAACGAACGGGTCGCCTGCGCGACGACGTGAACCGGGTGACCCAGTCGATCGCCTACGAACTCGAAGGACTGATCCGGCGCGCGCCCGAACAGTGGCACGTGCTCCAGCCGATCTTCGCCGCGTCGTGACGCGCCGCGTCGCGATCGTCTGCCCGTACGCGCTGAGCGTCTTCGGCGGCGTGCAGGAACAGGTCCTCGCCATGAGTCGAGAACTCTCGCGACGCGGCGACGAGGTCGTGGTCGTCGCGCCCGACGTGCACGACCACGCGCCGCTCGACACGCCGGCACGGGTCGAACGCTTCGGTCGTCTCCTCTCGCTGCCGACCAACGGTTCGCGCGCGCCGCTCACGTTGTCCCCGCTCGCCGCACGGCGTGCGCACGACGCGGTGAGGTCGTTTCGTCCCGACGTCGTGCACTTCCACGAGCCGTTCGCGCCGCTGGTGGGCTGGGCGACGCTGCTCGCGCACGACGCGGCGGCGGTCGCGACCTTTCATCGCAGTGGAGACGGGCCCGCACTTCGACGCACGGGTCCGCTCCTTCGTTCGCTCGCGACGCGCCTCGACGCCAGTGTCGCGGTCAGTGCGCAGGCCGCGTCGACGATTAAGAGCGCCGCGGGCGTCGCGGCGCACGTGCTCTTCAATGGCTTCGAGGCCGAGCGATTCGTCGAGCATCCGCGCGAACGCGCGAGCGAGGTCGTGCTCGTCACGGTGGGTCGGCTCGAGGAGCGAAAGGGGACCGCCACGGCGATTCGCGCGGTACGTGCGCACAACGCCCGTTCGAGTCACCACTGGCTGCTCGTCGTGATCGGTGACGGACCGCAACGCGCGGCACTCGACGTCCTCGCCGATCACGACCCGTCGATCGTCTTTCTCGACGCACTGGGTGACGAGCAGAAGCGTTCGTGGTTGCGCCGAGCGGACGTCGTGATCGCCCCGGCGACGCGGGGAGAGAGTTTCGGCCTGGTGCTGCTCGAGGCGATGGCGAGCGAGGCCACTGTCGTGGCGAGTGACATCGACGGCTATCGCGACGCCGCGGCAGGTCACGCGCTGCTCTTCGCGCCCGGCGACGCCAACGATCTGGAACGCGCCGTCGAAGCGGCGCTCGCCGGCGAGACCGCCGCGCGGATCGCGGCCGCGCGCGCGCACGCCGAGTACTGGTCGATGAGACGCCTGATGGACGAGTACGAGCCGGTCTACCAGGCGGCACACGAGCATTTCGACTCGAACAGGTAGCCTTGGGACGTGGCAACTAAGCAGCGTTCGCGTTCTCGACGGTCCAATTCTTCGCGCGACCGAGAGCCGCGCTACGTTGCCCCGGTCCTCGACCCGACGTGGCAGAGCCCGTACGTGCCCTCGGTCGCCGAGCGCACTGAAAATCAGCAGGTCGTGCGCCACTTCGCCGTGCGCCGAAAGATGCCCCAGACGATCGTCGTCGCGGTCGTGGTGCTCGCACTGATCGTCGGCGTCGTCGCCGTGCCGTGGCTCCCGGCGCTGGGCGTCGTGCTCGGCGCCCTGTACGCCTGGGATCTGCACCGTTCCCTCGGACGTTTCGAGCGCCAGGGGCTCACCCTCGCGCGATCGATCATCGACCAGTTCAAAGTCGGCGGATCGACCAACGATCGTCAGCGTCTCGTCACCGTGCTTGACCGCCTGGCGGCGACCTTCGGCGCCGACGGCGTCACGGCCTTCATCGTGAACGACCCCGGCTACAACGCGGCACTCGTGCCGGACGGCGCGAAGTACTCACTCTTCGTCACGAGCGCGATGATGAGCAACTTCGAACTCATCGAGATTGAGGGGGTCGTCGCGCACTGCCTCGCCCGCCAGCGCTTGGGGCTTTTGAGTCGCGAGAGTGTGGCGTGCGTCGCGAACCTCAATGACGCCCAGCGCCGCGTCCTCGCCGGCAGCGGCACCGCCTACCGGGCGGACGAGGTCGCGGCGTCGTCCATCCGCTACCCGCTAGGCCTCGCCGGCGCGCTGCACAAGTGCGCCGAGCGGTCCGTGCCGAGCGACTCGTTTTTCGCCAGTGCCGCCTACGCCAAGTGTCGCTGGATCTGGTTCGATATCTGGAGTGACCGCCCGACAAGCGACCTGGGAGACCTCGACGACGTCGAGCTACGTGCCCTGGCGCTCGAGGAGTGGTGAGTTACACAAGACTGGTCAGCGAATGAACCTCTGACCAACCACGGGCGGCGTTGCCACCGCCCTTTCCACTACCTACGTCGTGCGCGACGAATCTGGCGACGACTGCGTGGTTCTGCTCTGGTAGCGGTGCCCGCGTCCCCACCAGGGTGGTTCGGTCTCATGGTCCCTCGAGACAGCGTTTATCGTCTCGGGTTTGTGCCCCGCGACAGTAGAAACTTCGTTAGAGAGACGGAGTAGACCTTCTCGGTGGATGTTGCACGCGGCGTTCACGTCTCGGTCGAGACTGATGCCACAGGTGCTGCACTCGAAGACACGTTCACGGAGGTCGAGCTTGGCTCTCGTCTCGCCACAGTGAGAACACTTCTTCGAAGAAGGATAAAACCGGTCGATGACGACGACGCGGTGGTGTCGGTCCTCGGCCTTGTAGGTGAGCTGGCGACGCACTTCGTAGAACCCGGCGTCGAGGATGGACCGCGACAGTATTTTGTTCGCGGTGTTCGACGTCTTCTTCTTCACCATTCCAACCACGCCCAGGTCCTCGAGCACGACCGTCTCGAAGTTGCCCGCCAGCGTGGTCGTCAGTCCGTGCAGGTAGAGATCTCTCGTTCGGGTGACGAGGCCAAAGAGGAGTTGGCGACGTTTGAGGATCTTGATCCGATTCTTCGAGCCCTTTACGCAGCGCGCCAGTTGGCGGTCGAGCTTGGCGAGACGTTGGAGTTCGGCGTCGAGGTGCTTCGGGTTGGCGACGTGGCCGTTCTTGTCACTGACCCCGCCGACCGGGACCGACAGGGTGGCGAGGTGCTTCACGCCGAGGTCCACGCCAACCAGCGGTCCGAGGAGTCGTGCGTCGGCAGGAGCGGTGACGACGACTTGGCGCACCGAGAACGATGCCTGCCAGCGCCCACCGGTGAACGAGATCGTGACCGCCTGGATGGTCCATTCACCAGCCGTGACCTTCTTCTTGAGCCGGCGCAGGGACTCGGTCGTATGCAGCCACCTAAGTTGCTCGCGCCGGCGTGTGATGCGTGGGTCAGTGGCGTAGCGCGGAAGGCTAAGACGGACATGGTGCGAGTCCTCCGCGAACCAGCCGGCCTGCGTGCGGGTCTCGCTGAACGTCACCGACTGCTTCGAGTGGCGGTTCTTGAACTTGGGGAACCCGACGGGTCTGCCTTGGTGCGCGCCGTTCTTCGACTGGGAGAAGTTTTTCAGCGCGACCGAGGCGTTGGTTACCCCACTGCGAAACGCGTGCTTGGTCACGTCGCGGTGCCACGGCGCGGTCTCGTTCTTTTGCGCGTTCCACAGCGGGGTAAGGGTGAACGGGGACCAGTTGAGTGATTTGGTGAGATCGGCCTGGTCGATCCCCGACGTACGTTCCAGGGACCGGGTCTCTATGTTCTCCTTCACCCTCGCGATGGCCCAGTTATAAGCGAATCGCGAAGCGCCGCAGTAACTGCGCAGCAGTTGGGCCTGGGCGGGAGTGGGGTCGAGCGGCACCACCACGGCGCGGGTTCGGTAGGGCTGGTCCACGTCCCGAACGGTATCGGCCGCCTGCTACACGCCGATGGTTCGCACGCAGACGGCTTCGCTTCTGCTCCAGTTAGGCTGAGAGCATGAGCACAACGCAGAATTCCTCCACCGTCGGGTCGGCGCTCGTCAAGCGTGGGTTGGCTGACATGCTACGTGGGGGCGTCATCATGGACGTCGTCAATCCCGAACAGGCCAAGATCGCCGAGGACTCCGGCGCAGTCGCCGTCATGGCCCTTGAACGCGTACCTGCGGATATCCGCCGAGACGGTGGTGTCGCACGGATGAGCGACCCGCAGATGATCCAGGAGATCCAGGCGATGGTGACCATTCCGGTCATGGCGAAGGCCCGCATCGGCCACTTCGCCGAGGCCCAGATTCTCCAGGCCCTGGACGTTGACTACATCGACGAGTCCGAGGTCTTGACACCGGCGGACGAGGAGAACCACATCGACAAGTGGGAATTCACCGTGCCGTTCGTCTGCGGCGCGACCAACCTCGGTGAGGCGCTGCGACGCATCAGTGAGGGTGCCTGCCTGATTCGCTCCAAGGGAGAGGCCGGCACGGGCAACGTCGTCGAAGCCGTTCGTCACCTGCGAACCATCAACGCCCAAATGCGTCGACTGCACACTGCCGACACCGCCGAACTGTACGCTCTGGCCAAGGATCTCCAGGCGCCACTGGCGCTCGTCCAAGAGGTCGCCTCACTCGGCAAGCTGCCGGTGCCGCTTTTCTGCGCGGGCGGCATTTCGACTCCCGCCGACGCCGCGCTCGTGCTGCAACTCGGTGCCGAAGCCGTCTTCGTCGGCTCGGGCATCTTCAAGAGCGCTGACCCTGAACGAATGGCGCGCGCGATCGTCGAGGCGACCACGCACTTCGAGGACGCGAGCGTCGTCGCCAAGGTCTCCACGGGACTCGGCGCCGCGATGGCCGGCTTCGAGACCGCGACGCTCGAGACGCGACTCGCCGAGCGCGGTTGGTAGTGCCAAGCGTTGGCGTGCTCGCCCTGCAGGGCGACGTCCGCGAACACGTGGCGATGCTCGAAGAGATCGGCTGTGAGGTCGTGCGCGTTCGTCACGTCGAGGAATTGGACGACCTCTCGGCGCTCGTGCTGCCCGGGGGAGAGTCGACGACCATCGCACGACTCTTGACGACCTCGCACATGAAGGAGCCGCTCGCCCAGAAGATCGCTGACGGAATGAGCGTGCTCGGGACCTGCGCGGGACTGATCCTGTTGAGCAGTGACATCCTTGACGGGCGCGACGACCAGTGGAGTTACGGGGCGATCGACGTGGCGGTGCGCCGCAATGGCTACGGCCGTCAGATCGCGAGCTTCGAGAGCCCGATCGACGTGAAGGACGTCGGCATCGTGCCCGGTGTCTTCATCCGCGCCCCCAAGATCGAAACATGGTCGAGCGACGTGGAGGTCCTCGCCAGTCACGACCACGGCGACGGTGAGCATCCGGTGCTGGTGCGCCAGGCGAACGTGTGGGGTTGCTCGTTCCATCCCGAGCTGACGAGCGACGATCGCGTGCATCGACTGTTCGTGGACTCACTCTGATTTACAAGTAGCATGGCAACGCCCTAGGGGGCAGGAGGAACCATGTCCGGCCATTCGAAGTGGGCAACGACCAAGCACCGCAAAGGTGCCAAGGACAGTGCCCGCGCCAAAGTCTTCGCCAAGCTCATCCGTCAGGTCGAAGTCGCCGCACGCGAGGGTGGCGGCGACGCCGCGACCAACGCCAGCCTGCGCACGATGTTCCAAAAGGCTCGTGAGTCGTCGGTGCCCATCGACACGATCGAACGGGCCATCAAACGCGGCACCGGTGAACTCGAAGGCGTGCGGTACGAGTCGGTCAGCTACGAGGGCTACGCGCCCGGTGGTATCGCGGTCATCATCGAGACCCTTACCGACAACCGCAACCGGACGAGTGCCGAAATCAAGCACCTGCTCGCCAAGAACGGCGGATCGATCGCCGAGCCAGGTGCCGTGTCCTGGCAGTTCGACCGCAAGGGCATCGTCGAACTGCAGGGACCCATTGACGAGGATCAACTGTTCGAGTGGGTCTTGGAGGCGGGGGGCGAGAACTTCACCGTCAACGGCTCGACCGTCACGGTCATCACCGAGCCGCACGACCTCGGACACGTTCGTGACGTGCTCGCCGGACTCGGCGTCAAGGTGCTGAGCGCCGAGTTGACCCTCGTCGCACAGAACGTGATCGACGTGAGTGACGAGGGGGACGCCAAGAAGATCCTGCGCCTGATGGACGCGATTGACGACCACGACGACGTCCAGAACGTCTACGCAAATTTCGATATCCCCGACGAGATAATGGCTGCCTTCGAGGGCTAAACCCGATTTTCGAGGGCCGGACGGATAGTATCGAACGTATGTTCGTACTCGGCATCGACCCCGGACTCACGCGTTGCGGCTTCGGACTCGTTGAAGGATCCTTCGAGGGGGCGGAATCCTTTCGTGCCCTGCGCGCTGGCGTCGTGGAGACCGACCCAAAGGCACCCGTCGAGATCCGTCTCGGTCAGTTGCTCGTCGAGCTGCGCGCCCTGATCGCTGAAACCAAACCGAACGCGGTAGTGGTCGAACGGGTCTTCTACCAGCGAAACGCCAAGACCGCGATTCCCGTGGCGCAGGCGAGCGGTGTCGCCGTCGCGCTGGCGGGCGCCATTGACCTGCCGGTGCGTCAGTTCACCGCGCAGGAAGTGAAGTTGGCCGTCACGGGCTACGGCGCGGCGAGCAAGATCCAGGTCCAGGGCATGGTCGCTCGACTGTGCGGTCTCGTCGAGATCCCTCGACCACCCGACGCCGCGGACGCGCTCGCGCTCGCCATCACCTACTTCATGACCACTCGAATGGAGCGGCGCTACCCAGCGGTGAGTCCGGCGTGATCGGCTGGCTCGCCGGACGGGCACTGTTTCGCCAAGCCAACGGCGCGGTGGTGGTTGACGTCGCGGGCGTCGGCTACGAAGTGCACGTCGCGTCCTCTGACGACCTGGCCCTGGGCGAGCCGATCGAACTGTTCGTCTACACGGTGGTGCGAGCCGACGCGATCGTGTTGTTCGGCTTCGAGACGTACGAGGATCGTGAGTTCTTCGAGCTTCTGCTCGTGACGCCGGGCGTCGGTCCCTCGACCGCGCTGGGGGCGCTGCGAACGATGTCGGTGAACGAACTCGCGTTGGCGATCGAGAGTGACGACGCCAAACGCCTCGCGCAGATTCCTGGCATCGGTGCCAAGACCGCGAGTCGCATCGTCCTCGAGCTGAAGGGCAAGGTCGTCGCGAGTGGGACGGTAGTCGAAAGTCTGCGTGGACCGTTGCGTTCGGGCGCCATCGAAGACGCCCTTCGCGGACTCGGCTACAGCGCCCAGGAGATCCGAAGCGCGCTCGCCGACGTCGAACTGCCCGAGGACGAGTCGATCGCGCTTCGCGAGGCGCTGCACCTGTTGAGGCGACAGTGAGCCGGCGCGACATCGACTTAGAGCAGCTCAGCGCGAGCGTGGTCGCCCCCGTCGCCGACGAGCAGGAACGCCGCGTCGAGGTCTCACTTCGTCCGAGCAGCCTGGGCGAGTTCGTCGGTCAAGGTGAGCTCGTCGGTCACCTCGCCATCGTGTTGGGGGCGGCGAAGGCGCGCGGCCAGGTGGCTGATCATCTCTTGTTCGCGGGCCCACCCGGGCTCGGCAAGACCTCACTCGCGAGCATCGTCGCCGCGGAGATGGGCTCGGGGCTGCGCATCACGTCGGGTCCGGTGCTGTCACGCCCCGGTGACCTCGCGGCGCTCCTCACCGATCTCCAAGACGGCGACGTCCTGTTCATCGACGAGATCCACCGACTTAGTCGTGCGGTTGAAGAGGTGCTCTATCCCGCCATGGAGGATCGCCGTCTCGACGTGATGATCGGCCGCGGACCGTCGGCGCGCTCGATCCGTCTCGATTTGCCGAACTTCACGTTGGTCGGCGCGACCACGCGCACCGGTCTCGTGGCGGCGCCGCTACGCGACCGATTCGGATTCATTGGCCAACTTGATCTCTACGAGCCCGAGGAGCTCACGATCATCGTGACGCGTTCGGCGCGACTCTTGGACGTGCAGTTGGCCGACCACGCCGCGTCGATCATCGCGCGACGCAGTCGCGGCACGCCGCGCATCGCCAACCGATTGTTGCGACGTGTTCGCGACGTGGCGGCGGTGCGAGAGTACGCCGTCATCGACGACGCGGTGGCGACCATGGCCCTCGACCTCTTCGGTGTCGACGAGTACGGTCTGGACAAGATCGACCGCAGGATCCTCGGTCTGTTGTGCCAACAGTTCGCGAGCCTGCCCGTCGGCCTGACGACCCTGGCGCACGCGTGCGGCGAAGAACCCTCGACGATCGAAGACGCGTACGAGCCGTTCCTCCTGCGTGAGGGGCTCTTGATCCGCACACCGCGTGGTCGTGTCGCCACTGAACGGGCCTTCGCCCATCTGGGACTTCAGCCGCGTGGCGGCGGCCTGATCTAGGGAGAAGCCTCCGAGCGACTAGGGTTTCTTTGTCTATTCACGGAGGAATCCCATAATGATTGCAGCAGCAAAGGCAGCCTCGCACGGTCTGCCGTCCTACATCATCTTTGTGTACGTGCTGGTCATTGGGGCCTTCTACTACTTCTACTTGCGTCCTCGAAACATGAGGCAAAAGGCCGCGCGCGCCCAAGTACGCAAGGTTGAGGTCGGCGACCGCGCCCAGACCATCGGCGGCTTCGTCGGCACCGTCATCAAGAGCGGCGACGACTTGGTCACGCTGCGCACGTCGGGTGGCGTCGAGTTGGACTTCGTTCCGACCGCTATCGCGCGCCGCTATGACCCGGTAGTCCCAAAATCCACTGATGACGAAGCCGGGACCCAAGAAGGCGACAAGTAACAATGGCTTCACCAGTTGGATCACGACGGTCAATGATCGTCAGCCTCGCGTTGACGATCATCATTTCCTTTGGCGCACTTATCGCGACATTGTCGATGGGCTGGAGTCCGAAGCTGGGATTGGACCTCGCCGGTGGTCTTTCCGTTGTCTACAAGCCCGCGACGGCGACGTCGACGGCCAACCTCCAAGAGGTCGTGACGATCCTCAGTAACCGGGTGAACGGTCTCGGTGTGTCCGGTGCCCAGGTCAACCTTCAGGGCAAGAACGTCGTCGTGAGCGTTCCCGGCGTACAGAACGCCCGCCAGATTCTCGCGACCATCGGCCAGACCGCGCAGTTGCTCTTCCGTCCGGTGGTCTGTCAGGCCTCGGTCGCGACGAAGAAGGCCAAGACGGTCACGACCCTTCCGGCCTGCGGCGCCGGCTACGTCATGTCAGCGGCGAATCTCGCGGTCGACACGAACACTGGTCTGCCGACCAATAACATTCCGCTCGACCCGCAGTTTGCCTCGATCCAGTCGACGGCGCCCAAGCTGGACAATCCCCAGCAGGAGGTCCTGTTACCCGGCCTCGGCAACAGCTCAACGCGCTACGTGCTCGGCCCGTCGCAATTGACCGGCCATTCGATCAAGAAGGCGCTCGCTCAGCAGGATCAAGTGGGCGCCTGGGTTGTCAACTACACCTTGACCGGCTCGGGCAGCCCGCTCTGGGATCAAGTGGCCCAACGCAACTTCCACGCCGAGCTCGCCATTGAACTCGACGGTGTCGTCCAATCCGCGCCCCTCATCCAGCCCAACCAGGCGACGTTCTCGTCGTTCGCGGGTCAGGGCCAGATTTCGGGCTCGTTCACTGAGGCGTCGGCTAAGAATCTCGCGCTCGCGATGCAGTTCGGTTCGCTGCCGGTGCGGCTCGTGGCGCTCACGACCCAAACTGTCTCGCCAACACTCGGCCACAGTGCCCTCGTGGCCGGTCTCGGTGCCGGTCTCGTCGGGCTCGGCCTCGTGCTGCTGTACACCATCCTCTATTACCGCGCGTTGGGTCTTGTGATCGTGCTGGGCCTCGGCGTCACCGCCGCGCTCTTGTGGGCGATCATCTCCTCGCTCGGCCACACCGCTCTTGCGCCGAGTTTCAGTTTGGCGGGCGTGACCGGCATCATTGTCTCGATCGGTATCACCGTCGACAGTTACATCGTGTACTTCGAACGATTAAAGGACGAGACCCGCGCGGGTCGATCGATCAGAACCTCCGTCGACCGGGGTTTCCGCTCGGCGTGGCGCACCGTGCTCGCGGCCGACACCGTCAGCCTGCTCGCCGCGTTGTTGCTCTACCTCATCGCGGTGGGCGACGTGCGAGGTTTCGCCTTCTTCCTCGGCCTCTCGACCATTCTTGACGTCGCGATTACCTGGTACTTCACCCGACCTCTCGTGATCCTGCTCGGTCGCCGCGGTTCCCAGAGCCACTCCGCGCTCTCGATGGCCGCCGGTCTCGTCGTTGCCGGTGCCCAAGGTGAGTAACGAGACGATGAGCGCGTCCGCGACCAAAACGCCGGGTCGCTTCGGGCGGCTCTACCAGGGCCTCACGACGATCGACTTCGTCGGTCGACGCCGTACGTGGTTCATGATCTCGATCATCGTCATCGTGGTCGGACTCGGCTCACTCACCATCCGGGGTTTCAACCTCGGCATCGACTTCAAAGGTGGCAGCTCGTGGGAGGTCCAAGCGCCGCACACGTCGATCAGCGCCGTCACCTCGGCAGTTCAAAAGGCCGGACTCAGTCAGCCAACGATCGAGAAGTTGGGCAGCGACACCTACCAGGTGACCGCCGACCTCAATGCACTGTCGGCGACCCAGCAGACCAACGTCACGAATGCCGTCGTGAACGCCATGGCAAAACTGGCGCACGCGAGTCCCAACGTGGTGTCGACGAGCAACGTCGGGCCGACCTGGGGTGGTCAGATCACCCGGCGCGCGTTGGAAGCCCTCATTGTCTTCTTCATCGCTGTCGTTGCGTACATCAGCATCCGCTTCGAACCAAAAATGGCGCTCGCGGCCTTCATCGCGATGGTGCACGACCTGCTCGTGACCGTGGGCGTCTTTTCGCTCTTCGGCTTCCAGATCACACCGGACACGGTGATCGCCCTGTTGACGATCCTCGGCTACTCGCTCTACGACACGGTCGTCGTCTTTGACCGCGTGCGTGACAACACGGGCGGGGTCCTCAAGTCCGGCGACATGAGCTACGGCGAGATGGTGAACCTCTCGATGAACCAGACGCTCGCGCGCTCGATCAACACCTCGCTCGTCGCGATCCTGCCGGTCCTTTCGGTGCTGATCGTCGGCGCCTACATACTCGGCGCGACGACGCTGCAGAACTACGGCCTCGCGCTCGTGGTCGGTCTGTTCAGTGGAGCGTATTCCTCGATCTTCATCGCGAGTCCTTTGCTCGCGGCCTTCAAGGAGCGCGAGCCGCGTTTTCGCGAATTGGCCGCGCGCGTCGCCACGAGGAGCGAGCGCCGCGTCGTGACCCCGGCCGCAGCCGCGTTGCTCGGTGCCGACGGCCCTCAACGATCCCCGCAGAGCGCCGCTCGATCGGCGCGCAGCACGGCGCGGGCGGCGAATTCGCCGGTCCAGGCACGGCCGCGTAAGCAGAAACGGCGCTGAGAAGTTGTGTTCTATTGGGCGGGTGTGCCAATAGTGTTGACCGGCACTATTAAGCCGTAGCCGATTCGAGTGATTTGACCGACGCTCCGAGTTCGATCAGGTGTCCGGGCGTGTCACACCCTCGGCCGAAACTGACTCCTATGACTTCACGACCTTCGGCATCAACCATCTCGCACATTGGACAAGTGCTCTCACGCGCAGTCACATTCCAGTTCGCCCTTGATCCGAACGTCGAGCAGAAGGTCCTGCTCGCCAAGTGCGCCGGGGCCCGGCGCTTTACGGTGAATCACCACCTGGCCCGCGTGAAGACCAATCTGGATGCCCGGTCGTCTGAGCGAGAAGCGTCCTCGGACGATGCGACCGCGTCCGAACCTCTCACCCCCTCCTTGTCGTGGTCCGGGTTCAGCTTCATCAACGAATTCAACGCCTGGAAGAATGGGGATTCTGACGACTCGCCAATTAGCGAGGATGGTAGTCGTGGCCTCGCGTGGCGCCATGAGCTGCCGGGCGACGTCTTCGAATGCGCCAGCGTGGACGCGGCCCGGGCGCTCGAGAATTTTGCTGCATCGCGACGCGGTGAGCGAGGTAGTGCTCCCGTCGGGTTTCCTCGCTTCCAGGCCAAGGGCAAGGTAACGCCGAGTTTCCGACTGCGCAATCGTGCGACTGCAGGTCAAGCTCTTTCATGCCAGCCCATCCGGTTCACCGATCCCTCGCACCTGCGATTACCGAAGTTCGGGCCGGTGAAGGTCTTTGACCCCACCCGCAAGGTCCGCCGAATGATTGACGCCGGTCGCTTCCACATCTACTCGGCAACGCTCACCCAGCGCGCTGGTCGATGGATCGTCTCCTTGACCGGCGTAGCTGCTGAACTCCATCAGTCCGAGCGCAGTCGCACTGCCCGTCACCCCGTTCCGGTTGGAATCGACCGGGGAATCACGTCCCTCGCGGTCGCCGCGGATGCAAACGGTGTTCCCTTCGAGAGCTTCGAGGGGGTGAAAACACTGAAGCAAGCGCAAGCCTCGCTCAAGGCGGCCAACCAGGCCCTGGCCAGAACCAACCCGGGGTCCAAGGGTCGCGAGCGAGCACGGGTCCGACTCGCCAAGACCCACCGCAAAGTCGCCAACACCCGCCAACACCGGGTCCACCAGGTCTCCACGACGCTCGTGACAAGAGCCCAGATCCTCATAATCGAGGACCTGAACGTCGCGGGCATGGTGAGGAACCGACACCTGGCCAAGTCCATCTCGGATGCTGCAATGGGTGAGCTGGTTCGTCAGATTCTCTACAAGGCCAAATGGCACGACGTCGAGGTGCGGGTGGCCGACCGCTACTTTCCGAGTTCGAAGACCTGTTCGGGCTGCGGCGAGGTCAGACGCGAACTCAACCTGGCCGAGCGGAGTTACTACTGTCCGGGCTGTGATCTGGTCATCGACCGTGACCTCAACGCGGCTATCAACCTGGCGCGCTGGCTGCCCAAGGAGCCGCCAGCCGACGCGCCGCAGGCCCTCACGCGCGTTCTGCTTCTCTCTACAGCCTGATCTTCACGGATCTGCACCGCGAAGCACGCGGGAAGAGCCGATCGTCACCCGCACAACCATCACGAAACCGTGATCAGGGCCCTGGGTCGGAACCGAAAACCCGAACAGAAAGTCGTTTGAGAACTCGGACAGTGAACAAGCACCATCTGAGCCATTTGGCTCAAATGGTCAAGGCGAACTGGTGGATCCAATTAGGACCCACGCTGGAGGGCGCCGGTAGGCTGACCCTATGGTTAGCCTTACTTCGCGTTCCACACCCGACAGCGCGTTGGTCAGTTCCATCGAGCGGCTCATCGCGCGCTTTCGCGAGCACCACGCCACGGAGGGCACCGAGGTCATCCGTCGGGCGGGGATGGTGGCGATCAGCGCCCACGAAGGTCAGTTGCGCCGCACCGGCGAGCCCTACGTGACCCACCCCATCGCCGTGGCCGGTATCGTCGCCGACCTCGGTCTGGACGCCCCCACGATCGCCGCGGCACTGCTGCACGACGCCGTCGAGGACACCGGGATCACCACCCAGTGGCTCGCCAAGGAGTTCGGCGAGCAGGTGACCGCCGTCGTTGACGGGGTTACCAAGTTGGACCGGCTCGAATTCGACTCCAAGGAGGCCCAACAGGCCGCCACGATCCGCAAGATGTTCATCGCCATGGCCCAGGACTGGCGGGTCTTGCTGATCAAGCTGGCTGACCGCCTGCACAACATGCGCACGATCTCGGTGATGCCCATGGCGCGCCAGCGCTCCATCGCCCAGGAGACCCTCGACGTGTACGCGCCGCTCGCGCACCGGCTCGGTGTCCAGCAGGTCAAGTGGCAGCTCGAAGACCTGAGTTTCGCGACACTGCACCCCAAGCGCTACGCCGAGATCGAGCAGATGGTCGCCGCGCGCCAACCCGAGCGCGAGGCGTACCTCAACGAGGTCATGGAGACGTTGAGCGCCAAGCTGGAGAGTTTCGGCATTTCGGGAGAGGTGCGCGGGCGGCCGAAGCACTTCTGGAGCATCTACGAGAAGATGGTCATCGGCGGCAAGGAGTTCGACGACATCTTCGACCTCGTGGGACTGCGCGTGATTGTCGACGAGGAACGCGACTGCTGGGCGGTGCTCGGGGCGATCCACGCCCTGTGGGCGCCGGTGCAGGGCCGATTCAAGGACTACATCAACTCGCCCAAGTTCAACCTGTACCAGTCGCTGCACACGACGGTCATCGGTCCTCGCGGGAAGTCGGTCGAAGTCCAGGTGCGAACCCAGGAGATGCACCGACGAGCCGAGTTCGGCATCGCGGCCCACTGGGGCTACAAGGAAGGTGCTTCCGGCAGCGAGATCGCCTGGATGAAACGCCTCGTCGACGTCGAAGAAGAGGAGAATGACCCGATTGCGTTCTTGGAGGCGCTGAAGCTCGACCTCGGCCAGGACGAGGTCTACGTCTTCACGCCCAAGGGGCGCGTCATCGCCCTCGTCGAGGGTGCCACGCCCATCGATTTCGCCTACGCCGTGCACACCGAGGTCGGCCACCATTGCGTGGGCGCCAAGGTGAACGGTCGCCTCGTGCCACTCGACACCGCCCTGCACTCGGCCGACGTCGTCGAGATCGTCACCAGCAAGAGCGCGTCGGCCGGCCCATCGCGCGACTGGCTCGGCATCGCGATGTCCTCGCGCGCCAAGTCCAAGATCCGCCAGTGGTTCCAGCGTGAGCGTCGCGACGACGCCATCGAGGGCGGTCGCGAGGAACTCACCAAGGCGCTTCGCCGTGAGGGCCTGCCCATCGCCACCTCGCTCTCGTCGAGCGCGCTCGACGCGGTGATCAAGTCACTCAATCTCGACGACCTCGAGGCGCTCTTCATGGCCATCGACAGCGGTCAGATCTCGGCACTGGCGACGGTCCAACGCCTCGACCGCGAACTGCACGGGGGAGACGCCGAGCAGTTGCCCTCGACGGTGACCAAGATGCCACGCACCAGTCGCACGACTCGTCGCACCGCGGGGGTCTACGTCGAGGGGCTCGACGACGTCATGATCCACCTGGCGCGTTGCTGTTCACCGGTACCGGGCGATCCGATCATGGGTTTCATCACCCAGGGTCGCGGCGTCTCGGTGCACCGCGACGACTGCTCCAACGCGGTGGCGCTCGCGCACCGATTGGGCGAGCGGATCATCGACGTGGAATGGGACGGGTCGCTCGGCGGCCAGTACCGCGCCGTGCTCGAGGTCCTCGCCTTCGACCGCTCGCGGTTGCTGCTCGACGTCTCCAAGGTCGTCGCCGAGTACCACCTCAACATTATCTCGAGCAGTTCGACGACGTCGGGTTCGCGCATCGTCCGCATGATCTTCGACGTCGAACTGGCTGACCCGACGCATCTATCAAGCCTGATCGCAGCCCTTAAATCGGTTGACGGTGTCTTCGATGCCTTTCGACAACTCCCCGGACAGAACAAGACCTCATGAACGAATCGGTCACGCCGTTCCAGGCGCCCATCGGGACCCACGACGTATTGGGTCCGGCGTCCGCGCGTTGGGAGGGACTGATCGGCGTCTTCGCTGACTTTGCGTACCGCTACGGATTCTCCCTCGTCCTGACGCCGTTGTTCGAAGAGGTCGGCGTCTTCAATCGAGGCATCGGTGAACACAGCGAGGTCGCCAAGAAGGAGATGTACGTCTTCGAGGACCGAGCCCAGCGCCGCTACGCGTTGCGGCCCGAGGGCACGGCGTCGGTGGTGCGCGCCTTCGTCCAGCACCAGCCCACGACACCGTGGAAGGCGTGGTACGTGACGCCGGCCTTTCGCTACGAACGTCCCCAGGCGGGCCGCTACCGCCAGCACCACCAACTCGGGGTCGAGGTGCTCGGCACCGACGACCCCGCGGTCGACGTCGAGGTGATCGCTCTGGCCTGGCGCTACTACGCCGCGCTCGGGCTCACGCGGGTTCGCCTGCTCATCAACTCAATGGGTCACGACGAATGTCGCGGCGAGTACCTGATGTTGTTGCGAGCTCACCTGGCCTCGCACGCGACGTCGCTGTGCGACGAGCATCGAACGACCTGGTCGGAGAATCCGCTGCGCGTGCTCGACTGCAAGCGCGACGAATGCGTCGCGGTGACCGAGGCGGGCCCGATGCTCGTCGAGCACCTGTGCGCGAACTGTCGGGCGCACTTCGATCGGGTGCTCGCCGGGCTCGCGTCGATCGGTATCGAGGCGACCCTCGACCCACGGCTGGTGCGAGGGTTTGACTACTACACGCGCACGACCTTCGAGTTCGTCGCCGAGGCGCTGGAGGGCGCTCAGAAGTCGATCGGCGGCGGCGGGCGCTACGACAAACTCGCCGAGCAGCTCGGGGGCAAGCCCACGAGCGGCATCGGCTTTGGCAGCGGCATCGAACGACTGTTGTTGGCGCTCGACGCCGAAGAGGTCGGCGAGGGCGATCTCGTCAATCGACGACTCGACCTGTTCGTCGTGGACACGACTGGCGACGACGCCGCGACGGCGTTGGTCGACCAACTACGCGGCGCCGGTTTCGCCACCGGCCGTGCCTACGACGGCCGCTCGATGAAGTCGCAGATGAAGGTGGCCGACAAGTCCGGCGCCCGCTTTGCGCTGTTGATCGGCCCCCAGGAACAAGGGACCGGCGAGGTTACGATTAGGGACCTACGAAGTGAGAATTTCGGGCAGGCGCAACAGACCGTCGCTCGCGTCGACGTCGTGGCGACCATTTCGAACCTACTGACAAAGTGAAGTGAACATGTCCCAGAACCTTGAAGCCACGAGTCTGCGTGACGCGCTGTGCGCGTCGGTCGGTGTCGAACGCGTCGGGCAACGACTGAGTGTCTGTGGGTGGGTGGCCAAGCGACGCGAACACGGCGAGCACCTCGCGTTCCTCGACCTGCGTGATCGATCGGGGATCCTCCAGGCCGTGGTCGACGGATCGGTCGACGTGCGCCCCGAGTACGTCGTTCGCGTCAGCGGGACCGTGTCGCTGCGGCCCGAAGGGACCGTCAACGAACGCCTGAGGACCGGCGAGGTCGAACTCACTGACTGCACCGTCGATATCCTCTCGATCGCCGAACCGCCGCCGTTCCAACTCGATGATCGCGTGGACATCGATGAACAGGTGCGCCTTCGCTACCGGTTCCTCGATATCCGCCGTGAGGCGATGCAGCGTAATCTTCGTCTTCGCGCGGCGGTGAACCGGTCGCTGCGCGCGGCCATGGACGCGCAGGGCTTCTGCGAGGTGGAGACGCCGTTGCTCTGGGCGCCGACACCCGAGGGCGCGCGCGAGTTCGTGGTGCCGTCGCGGCTGCACCCGGGAGAGTTCTACGTGTTGCCCCAGAGCCCCCAGATCGCCAAGCAGCTCCTGATGGTCGGCGGATTCGACCGCTACTACCAGATCGCGCGTTGTCTGCGCGATGAGGACCTTCGCGCGGACCGCCAGTTCGAGTTCACGCAACTCGACCTCGAGGCCAGTTTCGTCGACCAGGACGACATCATCGGCTTCGTGTCGCGCGCGGTGCTCGACGCCGCCGAGATCGCGACGGGCGTGCGGCCGGGCGCGATCGGATCGATGACGTGGGCGGACGCGCTCGACCTCTACGGCACCGACAAGCCCGACCTGCGTTTCGCAATGGTCCTCCAGGACCTTTCGACGGTGTTCGCCGCGACCGAGGTGAAGGCCTTCGCCGCCCCAACCGTCAAGGCGATGCGCGTGGTCGATGGCGCCGCGTTCACGCGAAGTCGTCTCGATCAGTTGACCGACCATGCCAAGGAGCTCGGCGCGAAGGGTCTCGCGTGGTTTCGCGTCACGAGTGAGGGGCTCGATTCGCCCCTGGCGCGTTTCTTGAACGCCGAAGAGACCACGGCGATCTCGAACGTCGACGGGGCCCAGGTCGGTGACCTGGTCCTGGTCGTGGCCGACGAGTACGCCCTGGCGTGCAAGGTACTCGGAGCGTTGCGCGTCACTCTCGGCTCACCGCCGGTGAGTGAGGGACCGCACCACTACGTGTGGGTGACGGAGTTCCCGATGTTCGAAGGCGTCGACGAAGATGGCAACCTGATGGCGGCGCACCATCCGTTCACGATGCCCCACCCCGATGACGTCGAACTCATCGAGACCGATCCGCTGCACGTGCGTTCCCAGGCCTACGACCTGGTGCTCAACGGCTGGGAGTTGGGAAGCGGTTCGGTCCGGATCCATCGTGCGGACATCCAGTCGCGCATCTTCAAGGCGCTCGGCGTCAGTGACGAGGAGGCCGAGAATCGATTCGGCTTCTTGCTCGGCGCGTTCAAGTACGGGGCGCCGCCCCACGCGGGCTTCGCGTTCGGGATCGACCGCCTGGTCGCGATCTTCGCCGGTGAGGAGAACATTCGCGAGGTCATCGCCTTTCCCAAGACCCAGTCCGGCGCCGACCTGATGAGCGGCGCGCCCAAGAGCATCACCGCTCGCCAGATCCGCGATCTGCACCTGAAGCCGGCCACGAAAGGTCCGTGAACTACGTCACTCTTCGATGACGCCGTCACGCAACGTCTGCGTCAAGCCGCTCCGCTCGCCGAACTCCTGCGGCCGCGGTCGCTCGATGAGCTCGTAGGTCAGGACCACCTCGTCGGACCGGAAGGTCCGTTGCGCCGCTTCGTCGAGGCCCGTCAGTTGTCGTCGATGATCCTCTGGGGTCCAGCCGGTACCGGTAAGACCACGCTGGCGCGCATTCTGGCCGACTCGGCCGGTTACGCCTCGGAGAGCCTTTCGGCGGTGTCCTCGGGCGTGAAGGACGTGCGCGAGGCGATCCTTCGAGCGCGCGAGCGTCTCGGTGAGCGTGGTCAGCAC
>Ga0209385_1000072_pt1 | contig 35439 bp, 27 predicted proteins | sample NGEPerB_FD_184506 | JGI IMG/M metagenome (GOLD analysis project Ga0209385, IMG submission 184506) | Arctic peat soil microbial communities from the Barrow Environmental Observatory site, Barrow, Alaska, USA - NGEE PermafrostAB12-B... | ecosystem: Environmental > Terrestrial > Soil > Wetlands >... | reverse complement strand
CCTCTCTACACTCCCGTTTCCTTCGGAAGCGAGCCGAAGTAGCTCAGTTGGTAGAGCAACTGATTCGTAATCAGTAGGTCCCCAGTTCAAGTCTGGGCTTCGGCTCCATCTAATTTGCAGACGGGCGACAATGGCCGCCATGCTGCTTCTCAATCCCAAGCGCCCCCTCCCGTTGCCGCTCGATCCGAAATCCCGGGAGCTCGTCGAGAAGACGATCGCGTTCTTCGAGACGAAGGGGAAGTCGGCCCTTCGCCGGGACGACCTCGAGCGCGTCTGGTACGCGGACTTCCTCGCCTTCGTGAAGAAGGAGAAGCTGTTCGCGACGTTTCTCACGCCGTCGGCTTACGGCGCGGCGTCCCGGTGGGACACGTATCGCAACGCCGCGCTCAACGAAGTCCTCGCGTTCTACGGCCTGCCGTACTGGTACGCGTGGCAGGTCACGATCCTCGGGCTCGGACCTTTCTGGATGAGCGGCAACGAAGCGGCGAAGAAGGAGACGGCCCGTCTCCTCGAAGACGGCGGGATCTTCGGCTTCGGCCTCTCGGAGAAGGAGCACGGCGCAGACATCTATTCCACGGGCATGCAACTCGTTCCGGCCGGCGCGGGAACGTATGTCGCGCGCGGGGACAAGTACTACATCGGGAACGGGAACGAGGCGGCGCGGCTCTCGGTCTTCGGAAAGATCGCGGGGACGGACGAGTACGTCTTCTTCGCCGTCGACCCAAAACGCCCCGAGTACGAGCTCGTGAGGAACGTCGTCGCGAGCCAGTCGTACGTCGCGGAGTTCGTCCTCCACGACTACCCGATCACGGAGGCGGAGATCCTCCTTCGCGGCCCCGCCGCGTGGGACGCGGCCCTGAACACGGTCAACGTCGGGAAGTACAACCTCGGCTGGGGCTCGATCGGCATCGCGACGCACGCGTTCTACGAGGCGATTCGCCATGCCGCGAACCGACGGCTCTATGGCATGGCCGTGACCGAATTTCCGCACGTGAAGCGCATGTTCACGGAGGCGTATGCGCGCCTCGTCGCCATGAAGCTCTTCGCGCTTCGGGCCTCCGATTACTTCCGGTCCGCCTCGCGCGAGGACCGGCGCTACCTCCTCTTCAACCCGGTCGTGAAGATGAAGGTCACGACCGAGGGCGAGAAGGTGATCGACCTCCTCTGGGACGTCATCGCGGCGAAAGGCTTCGAGAAGGACACGTATTTCGAGATGGCCGCCCGCGACATCCGCGCGCTCCCGAAGCTCGAGGGCACGGTTCACGTCAACATCGCCCTCATCGTCAAGTTCATGAAGAACTACTTCTTCGCCGCGGCGCCCTACCCGGACGTCTCGCGGAGGGACGACCCGTCCGACGACGCGTTCCTGTGGGACCAGGGGCCCGCCAAGGGCCTCGGAAAGATCCGCTTCCAGGATTTCGCTCCGGTGTTCGCCGCGCGGAACGAGCCGAACGTCGCCGTGTTCCGCGAGCAGACCGCCCTCTTCCGCGAGATGCTCATGCGCGCGACGCCGACCGAGGAGCAGGGGAAGGACGTCGACTTCAGCCTCGTCGTGGGCGAGCTCTTCACGCTCGTCGTCTACGCGCAGCTCGTCCTCGAAAACGCGAAGCTCCTCGGAGAGCAGGGAGCCAACCCGGACCTCGTGGACCAGATCTTCGACGTCTTCGTGCGCGACTTCTCGAGGCACGCGGTCGATCTCTACACGAAGCCCGCCAGTACGGATGCCCAGATGGAGTACACGTTGAAAATGGTCCGGAAACCCGTCCATGACGCCGCCCGGTACGAACGCGTCTGGGCGAAGGTCCACGCGCTGAAGGACGCCTACGAGATGAACCCTTAAACCCGAGGCTTCACCGCCCCGGCCCGCGGCGTTACAGCCCCAGGTGCCGCGCGACTTCTTCCGGGCTTGCCATGAGGGCACCCGCCTGCCGCTTCTTCACGCGGCCGTCGGGACCTGTCACGAGGAAGTGGGGCACACCGTTGATTCTCATCTTCTTCGCCCACGCGCCGGACGTATCGACGAGGACCTCGCGTCCGATGCTTCGCGCCATCTCCGCGCACTTCGGCATCGCGTCCATGCCGACGACGAAGGTTGTCTCGATGCCGCGATCCTTGATGAGGTCCGCGAGCGCGCGGTCGCCGGGGATCGACTGCTTGCAGGGCCCGCACCAAGGGGCGACGTAAACGATGAGGCAGCCCTTCGCGCCCGCGCATCTTCCGGCGGGCGCGTCGCCGGCCGGAGTTCCGTCCGCGGCGAGCCTGGGGAGCATGGTGGCCGCGAGCTTCGAAGGGGCGCGCAGGAAGAGCCAGGCCCCGGCCGCGAGGGCGGCGAGGACGAGGAGCACCGTCCGTCCCGAGGGACCCATCGAAGGCGCGGGACGTCCCGCGTCGAAACGGGACTGCGGCGCGGGGTATGCGGTGTGTCCGGGCGGCGGCGTGAGCGTTCCCACGGCGTCATTTTCACCCAACACCCCCATCGGAACCCCCTGAAGCATCTGCGTCAGGAATGAACGGGGGCGGGGATGCGTTATCCTGAGATGCGATGAGTCGGCCCGTTGCGGCATGTCTGTTCCGAGGGACGGCCGCGACGGTCGCGGCGCTGCTCCTGTCGGCAGTGGCTCTTGCCGCTCCTCGGCCCGCGCCGAGGGAGTCCTGCTGCGCACCGGCGGGAATGTCCGACGACGCCCCCTTGTGCTGCGCCATGGGCGAGGACGCTTCCCCGGATTCCTCCGCGGGGTGCTGCCGCATGTCCGCCCCGGAAGAGGCGGCGCCTTCGCTTACGTCCCCCGCCGCCCCTGCGCTCACAGCCCCCGAAGCGAGCGCTCTCGATCTGCCGCTTCCCGTCCTCCTGGGCTCCCTGGCGGGGCACGCGCGCCGCGTCTCGCCGCGCGCCCGGTCCGCGCCGCTTTTCCTCCTCTATTCCGTCTTCCTCGTCTGATCCCTCGCCGAACCGTTCTCGCGCCGCCCGTTCGGGCGGCTCCGTGAGGCTTTTCGACGAGGTGATAGATGCTGACAAGAGAAGAAAAGAAGAGAGAATTCCTTAGAGGGTCCCGAGCAGCCGCTGGCTTCGCGCTCGTCCTGTGGTGTCTCGGTTCGGCGCCCTCGGCCGCGACCGAAGTCGAGGCGCTCGTCGCCGAGGCGCTCGCGAATAACCCGGATCTCGTTGCGGTGCGCCAGGAGGCCGCGGCTGCCCGCGCGCGCGTCTCGCCTGCGGGAACGCTGCCCGACCCGATGGTGACGGTGAACTACGAGAACGACGGCGTGTCGCCGTCCCTCGGCGTCGAGTCGATGACGCGCCTGCAGTTCATGGCGCAGCAGGCGATCCCGTTTCCGGGGAAGCTTGGCCTCCAGGAGCGCGTCGCGAAGGCGGACGCCGAGCGGTCCGCCACGAGGCCCGATCGCGTGGCGCTCGCGCTCGAGGCGGCCGTGAGACGCGGCTACGCGACGCTCCTCGAAGCGCGGGAGAACCTCCGTCTCGTGGACGAGCAGGTCGAGACATGGCGGCAGATCGAAGAGATCATCCGCGCCCGGTACTCGGCCGGGATGGGGACGCAACAGGACGTCCTCCGCGCCCAGAGCGAACGCACGCGCCTCCTCCAGCAGCGGCGGAAAGACGAGGCCGCCGAAGAGGGCGCCCTCGTCGAGCTTCGCCGGCTCCTCTATCGCCCGCCGGACGCGCCTGTTCCGACGGAACGCCGGCTCGTCCCCGGCGAGCCTCTCGCCGCGCTGCCGGCCGACGAGTTTCTGAAGAAGACCCTGGAGGCGACACCCGAGCTGAGGGATGCCGCCCTCGCGAAAGAGCGCTCACGCCTCGCCGAGGAGCTTGCCCACCGCAACCTCCGGCCCGACCTTGTGGCGTCGGCTGGGTACATGAACCGCGGCTCTTTGCCCCTCATGTGGTCCGCCGGCGTCGGGGTTTCCGTCCCCCTGTGGGTCGGCAAGAAGCAGCGCCCCTTGATCGTGGAGGCGCAGAGCCTGGTCGAAGCGGCCTCGGCGACCGAGGCTTCGCTGCGGCGCCTGGCGCTGGCACGCACCGAAGAGAGGCTGATCAGGATCCGGCAGCTCGGAGACGAATCCCGGCTCGACTCCGAGGCCCTGCTCGTGCAGGACCGCCTCGCCGTGGACGCCGCGCTCGCGAGCTACAGGACCGGAGGGGTCCCCTTCGTGACCGTTCTCGAGGCCCTCAGCACCAGCTTCACCGATCGCCGCGGCGCCGTCGCGCGGCTCGCCGACCTCCTGCGCGCCGAAGCCGACCTCCGCGAGTTCTCTCTCGATGCGAGCCCGTCGTCCGCCTCCGGGCCGAAATCACCCGCTCTCTCCGCCGGCGCAACGCCGAGGATGTAGGAAGGCCGCCACATGAAACCCACGTCACGCCGCATCGCGCGGCTCGTCTTCGTCCTCGCTCTCGCCGCCGTTGCCCCCGCAGCTCTCGTCTTCAGCGTGGGCTGCGGGAAGAAGGGCGCGACGGCGGTCGCGGCGAAGAAGTACCAATGCCCCATGCACCCCGAGATCATCAGGGACGCTCCCGGGGATTGCCCGATCTGCGGCATGAAGCTCGTGCCCATGGAGGAAAAGGCTCGTACCGGAGCCGCGGCGACCGGAGGAACCGCCGCACCGGCCGCCGCCCGGAAGATCCTCCTCTATCGCTCACCGATGAATCCGTCCGAGACGTCGCCGATTCCCAGGAAAGACTCGATGGGGATGGACTTCGTGCCCGTCTACGCGGACGAAGCGGAGGTCACCGCCGGAAGCCCGGAGGGACTCGCGCTGGTGACGATCGACGCGGCGAAGAGACAGCTCCTCGGCCTGAAGACCATCGAGGCGCACCGCGCGCCGTTCGAGACGTCGATCCGGACGACGGGCCGCGTCGCCCCCGACGAGCGCCGTGTCCATCACGTCCACACGCGTTACGAGGGCTTCGTAGAGCACGTGACCGCCGACTTCACCGGCAAGTATGTGAAAAAAGGCGAGGCGCTCGCGTTCATCTACAGCCCCGAGCTCTATGCGACCCAGCAGGAGTACCTCCTCGCGCTCCGGGCCTCGCGCGCGCTCGGAACGTCGGGCATCTCTTCGGTCGCCGAGGGCGGCCGTGACCTCCTCGCCGCCGCGCGCCAGCGCCTGCTCCTTTGGGAGATCACGCCTGCCGATATCGAGCGGATCGAAAAGAACGGCGAGCCGATCCGCGCGATGCCTGTCTACGCGCCGATTTCCGGCTTCGTCACGGGGCGCACGGCATACCACGGCATGAAGGTGATGCCGGCCGACACGCTCTTCGACATCCTCGATCTCTCGCACGTCTGGGTCCTAGCGGACGTCTACGAGAACGAGCTGCCGCGCCTGTCCATTGGGCAGCGGGCGACGATGACGCTCTCGTACTGGCCGGGGCGGGCGTGGTCCGGAACCCTGACATACATTTATCCGGCGGTCGACGAGAAGACCCGGACCGTGAAGGTGCGGATCGAGCTCGACAACCCGAAAGGCGAGCTGAAGCCCGAAATGTACGCGGACGTCACGGTCCGCGGCCGTACCCGCGAGGTCCTTCAGGTGCCGGACGACGCGATTCTGGAGAGCGGGACGCGGAACATCGTCTTCGTGTCCGAGGGCGAAGGGAAGCTCGTGCCGCGCGAGGTCTCGGTGGGCGATCACGGCGCCGGCGTCGTGGAGATCCGGGACGGCCTGAAGGAGGGAGAGGTCGTCGTCAGGGGGGCGAACTTCCTCGTCGACTCCGAGTCGCGGCTCAAGGCCGCAATCGGTGCGATGGGGGCCTCGAAATGATTCGCCGGATCATCCGGTTCTCCGCCGAGAACAAGTATCTCGTCATCGCGATCTACGCGATCGTCATCGTCCTCGCGGTCGGCGTCATTCGGCGCACGCCGGTCGACGCCATCCCCGACCTCTCGGACACGCAAGTCATCGTGTTTTCGCGCTGGGACCGCAGCCCGGACATTCTCGAGGACCAGGTCACGTATCCGATCGTGGCGGCCCTCCTCGGCTCGCCGAAGGTGAAGACGATCCGGGGCTTCTCGGACTTCGGCTTCTCGTACGTCTACGTCATCTTCGAGGACGGTACCGACATCTACTGGGCGCGCTCGCGCGTCCTCGAGAAGCTCTCGACGATCCAGTCGCGCCTGCCCGCCGGTGTGAAGACCGAGCTCGGGTCCGACGCGACGAGCGTCGGCTGGGTCTACCAGTACGCGCTCGTCGACGAAAGCGGGAAGAACGCGACCGACGAAATCCGCTCGTATCAGGACTGGTTCCTGAGGTATGCGGTGCAATCGGTGCCCGGCGTCGCAGAGGTCGCCAGCGTGGGCGGCTTCCAGAAGCAATACCAGGTGACGCTGGACCCGAACACGCTCGCGGCGTACGGCCTGCCGCTCGAGTCTGTCGTCGAGGCGATCCGCAAGAGCAACAACGAGATCGGCGGGCGCCTCATCGAGTTCTCGGGGCGCGAATACATGGTCCGGGGCCGCGGCTATCTCAAGACCGTCGAGGACATCGGCAAGATCGTCGTCAAGACGAACGAGAAGGGGACGCCGCTGACGATCGCGGACATCGGGCGCGTGTCGCTCGGTCCCGAGATCCGAAGGGGGATTTCCGATCTCGACGGCAAGGGGGACGCCGTGGGCGGCATCGTCGTGATGCGCAGCGGCGAGAACGCGCTCGACGTCATCGAGCGGGTGAAGGCTCGGCTGAAGGAGATCGAGCCGTCGCTCCCGCCGGGCGTGAAGATCGTCACGACATACGATCGCTCGGATCTGATCAAGCGCTCCGTCGACACGCTCCGGAGCAAGCTGATCGAAGAGATCATCGTCGTCTCGATCGTCATCCTCGTGTTCCTGTGGCACGTTCCGAGTGCGATCGTTCCCATCCTGACGATCCCGGTCGCCGTCGTCCTCGCGTTCATCCCGTTCCACGCGATGGGCCTGAACATCAACATCATGTCGCTCGGCGGCATCGCGATCTCGATCGGCATCCTCGTGGACGGCGCGATCGTGGAGGTCGAGAACGCGTACAAGAAGCTGCAGCAGTGGAACGACGGCGGCCGGCCCGGAGACTTCCACCAGGTCCGGCTCGCGGCGCTCATGGAGGTCGGCCCCTCCGTCTTCTTCTCGCTCCTCGTCATCGCCGTCGCGTTCCTGCCGGTCTTCACGCTCGTGGACCAGGAAGGGCGGCTCTTCAGGCCTCTCGCGTTCTCGAAGAACCTCGCGATGGCAATCGCGGCGTTCCTGGCCATCACGCTCGATCCGGCCATCCGGATGATGTTCGCGCGGATGGACGGCTTCTCGTTCCGCCCGAAGTGGCTGGCTTGGGTCGTCAACCAGGTCACGGTGGGGAAGTACTACGCCGAGGAGAAGCATCCGATCAGCGTCGTCCTCCACCGTCTGTACGAGCGTCCCTGCCGCGCCGTGCTGCGGCATCCGAGGACGACGATCGCGATCGCCCTCCTCGCGATGCTCTCCACGGTCCCGGTCTTCCTGAAGCTCGGATCCGAGTTCATGCCGCCTCTCTACGAGGGCTCGATCCTCTACATGCCCACGACGCTGCCGGGGATCTCGGTGACGGAGGCGGAGCGTCTCCTACAGGTGCAGGACCGCATCCTGAAGTCGTTCCCGGAAGTGGAACGCGTCTTCGGCAAGGCGGGCCGGGCCGAGACGTCCACGGACCCGGCGCCGTTCTCGATGATGGAGACGACGGTCATCCTCAAGCCCGAGTTGGAGTGGCGGAAGAAGGAGCGTTGGTACTCCTCGTGGGCGCCGGAGTGGCTGGCCGGCGCCTTCCGCCACGTGTGGGGCGACCGCATTTCCCACGACGAGCTCGTGGACGAGATGGACCGGGCGTTGAAGATTCCCGGGACGACGAACGCGTGGACGATGCCCATCAAGGCGCGCATCGACATGCTCTCCACGGGGATCCGGACGCCCATCGGCATCAAGGTCTTCGGTGCGGACCTCAAGGAGATCGAACGGATCGGCGCGGAGGTCGAGGCGGCCGTGAAGGTCGTTCCCGGTACGCGTTCCGCCTTCGCCGAACGGGTGGCCGGCGGCTACTTCCTCGACTTCGACCTCAACCGCGACGCGCTCGCCCGCTATGGCCTCACCATGGATGACGCAAACGCCGTCATCATGACGGCGATCGGGGGCGAGACGGTCACGACGGTCATCAAGGGCCGGGAACGTTACTCGGTGAACGTGCGTTACTCGCGGGAGCTGCGCGAGGATCTCGACCGGCTCGCCCGCGTCCTCGTCCCGACGATGTCCGGCGCCCAGGTGCCGCTCGGCCAGCTCGCCGCGATCCGTCAGGTGCGAGGGCCGGCCATGATCCGGAACGAAAACGGCCTCCTGTCGGGCTACGTGTACGTGGACTTCGACACGTCGAAGGAGGACGTCGGCGGCTACGTCGAGAAGGCGAAGAAGGCCGTCGCCGAGAAGGTCAAGCTACCGCCCGGCTATACGCTCCTGTGGAGCGGCCAGTACGAGAACATGATTCGCGTCAAGGAGCGCCTCAAGGTCGTCATCCCGGTGACCCTTGTCTTGATCTTCCTGCTCATGTACGCGAACACGAAGTCGGCGATGAAGACGATGATCGTCCTCCTCGCGGTGCCGTTCTCGATCATCGGCGCCGTGTGGTTCCTGTATCTCCTCGGCTACAACCTGTCCATCGCCGTGTGGGTCGGGATGATCGCGCTCATGGGGCTCGACGCCGAGACCGGCATCTTCATGCTTCTGTTTCTCGACCTCGCGCACGCGGAGGCGAAGGCGAAGGGGCTGCTTCGGAATCGTGCCGACCTCGTCGAGTCGATCATCCACGGAGCGGTCAAGCGCGTGCGGCCGAAGGCCATGACGGTCTGTGCGGCGTTTTTCGGCCTGCTTCCGATCATGTGGTCGACGGGCGCCGGCGCCGACCTGATGAAGCGCATCGCGGCGCCGATGGTCGGCGGCCTCGTGACCTCGTTTGCGCTGGAGCTCCTCGTCTACCCGGCCGTCTACATCCTCTGGAAACAGCGCGAGCTGCCAGGAGCGCAGACGCCCCCGCTCGCCACCGCTGAAGCCACGGTCTGAACCCGAAGGGAGAATGATGGAACCGATGACTCTTCCAACGCTGCCCTCTTCACCGCCGCCCGGGACCGTGAAGGACCTCGTCTGCGGCATGAACGTCGACCCGATCAGGACGAAGCACTCGATCGTGCACGGCGGGAAGAACTACTTCTTCTGCGGCGCGGGTTGTCTCGAGAAATTCCGCCGGGAGCCTGGGAAGTATCTTGCTGGGGGATCAGGCCGCGGCCACGAGCCGATGGCGTTAGCGGCCTCCGCGCCGCCCGTCGGCGCGGGAGTCGAGTACACGTGCCCGATGCACCCCGAGATCGTGCGACCATCTCCCGGCGCGTGCCCGATCTGCGGAATGGCGCTCGAGCCGCGGACGACCTCGCTGGAAGACGCGCCGAACCCCGAGCTCGTCGACATGAAGCGCCGCTTCATCGTGTCGGCCGTGCTCACCGTGCCGCTCCTGGCCCTCGAAATGGGCGCGATGGTGGCGCCCGGGCTCATCGGAGCCGTCCCGCCGCGGCTGAACCTGCTCCTCCAGGTCCTCCTCTCGACGCCGGTCGTGCTCTGGGCAGGCTGGCCGTTCTTCCAGCGCGGATGGACGTCGGTGAAGACGCGCAACCTGAACATGTTCACGTTGATCGCCCTCGGCACCGGAGCGGCCTACCTTTACAGCGTCGCCCGAGCCTTGCCGGCCCTCTTTTCCTTTCTAAGAAAATCTTCTTCGGTCTCCTCGGTCCACTCGCCGACGCACGACGTCTACTTCGAAGCGGCCGCCGTCATCACGACGCTCGTCCTTCTCGGGCAGGTCCTGGAGCTCGTCGCGCGGAACCGCACCGGCGGCGCGATCCGAGCGCTCCTCGGCCTGGCGCCGAAGACGGCGCGGCTCGTGAACGCAGACGGTGCCGACGAAGACGTCCCGATCGAGCGCCTGAAGAGCGGAGACCGGGTGCGCGTGCGCCCGGGCGAGCGCGTTCCCGTCGACGGCCGCGTCGTCGATGGAACGAGCGCGGTGGACGAATCCATGATTACCGGCGAGCCGGTTCCGGTCGCCAAGAAGGCCGGCGAAGCCGTGACGGGCGCGACGGTGAACGGAAACGGCGCGCTCGTCATCGAGGCGCTGAAGGTGGGCGGCGACACCGTCCTCGCGCAGATCGTGCGGATGGTGTCCGAGGCCCAGCGGAGCCGTGCGCCGATCCAGCGCCTCGCGGACAAGGTCGCCGCCGTCTTCGTTCCCGTCGTGATTCTCGTCGCGGCCCTCACCTTCGCGATCTGGGCGCTCGTCGGGCCCGAGCCGCGCCTGGTCCACGCGCTCGTGAACGCCGTCGCCGTCCTCATCATCGCCTGCCCATGCGCGCTGGGCCTCGCGACGCCGATGTCCGTCATGGTCGCGATGGGCCGCGGCGCGGCGGCGGGGGTTCTCTTCAAGGATGCCGCCGCACTCGAACGCCTCGAAAAGGTGGACACGCTCGTCGTGGACAAGACGGGAACGCTGACGGAGGGGAAGCCGAGAATTTCTTTGCTCAGACCCGTGCAGGGGTGGCAGGAGGATGAGCTCCTTCGAATCGCCGCATCGGTGGAACGCGCGAGCGAACATCCACTCGCGGGCGCCGTCGTATTTTCTTCGAATGAAAGAGGGCTGACCCTGGCCGAAGCAAGCGAGTTCCGCGCGATCGCCGGCAAGGGCGCTGTGGCCCGAGTCGAGGGGCACCTCGTCGCCGTCGGCTCTCTTTCACTTTTCGAAGAGACTTCTCTTCGTCTCTCATCACCGTTCCCCGGAGATGTCCTCGCGGAAGCGGACGCCGCGCGCGCGAAGGGGCAGACAGTTCTCTTCGTCTCGGTCGACGGCAAGCCAGCCGGGTTCCTCACCGCGGCAGATCCGATCAGGCCTTCCACGCGCGCCGCGATCGCCGGGATGCATGACCTCAAAATTCGTGTCGTGATGCTCACGGGCGACGCGAAGGCGACCGCGGAGGCCGTGGCGCGCGAGCTCGGGATCGACGAGGTCGTCGCGGGCGTGCTACCGGCCGGGAAGGCCGAGACCGTGACGCGGCTGAAGAGCGAGGGCCGGATCGTCGCGATGGCGGGCGACGGCATCAACGACTCGCCCGCGCTGGCCGCGGCCGACGTGGGCATCGCGATGGGGACGGGGACCGACGTGGCCATCCAGAGCGCGGGGATCACGCTCGTCGGCGGCGACCTCTCGGGCCTCCTGCGCGCGCGACGCCTGAGCCGCGCGACGATCCGGAACATCCGGCAGAACCTTTTCTTCGCGTTCGCCTACAACTCGCTCGGGATTCCGCTGGCGGCGGGCGTTCTCTACCCGTTCTTCGGACTCCTCCTCTCTCCAATCATCGCGAGCGCCGCGATGAGCCTGAGCTCGGTCTCCGTCATCGCGAACGCCCTGAGACTCCGGCGCACCGCCTTGTAACTAAGCTGGCGGTGGTCGCTCGTCTCCTCGGCTCAGTGGTGAGTGCCGAACATATACGCCACTCCCATGCGCAGCATAAAGGGGTCGCTGACGTCGGAAAGCCCCACCGCAGGTTCGAGGCGCACCGACCAGCGGGAAGAGAAGTCGTACGTGAAGACCGGACCGATGTAATGCTGCTGGGAGTTCCAGTAGAAGTCGAACCGCTCGTTGTCTCCGAGCGCTCCGATCATCTCCAGGCCGTAGCCGAGGCGACCCATGGAAAGCGCGGGTGGCACGGCCATGTCGGCCATCCCTGCCATCGAGTCACCCATCCATGACGGCTTGAGGAAGACACCCAGTGCGTAGCCGTAGTCGCTTCCGTGCGGCTCCTGGAGAGCTGTTTCCCTAATGAAGTTGAAGGTCGCATTCAGCCGGCCCCAGTCGTGATAGACGATTAGGCGCTGTTCGAAGGTGCGGACTGGGGTTCGGCGCGCGAGCGCCAACGGCCCGGTCAGGTTTTCGGGGCCAAAGCCCGCGACTTCCATTTTGTACAGCGCCGCCCCATTGAGATCCTCGTATTCACCGTACAGGGTCAGGTTCAGCAACCTGCCGTCTCGGAACAAATGGATGTACGTGTTGAACCGAACGCCGCCGTAGGTTGCGGGCATGCCAGAGATCTTTTGACCCTCGGCCATGACGCCGACCGTCCATCGAGGGGTAATACCGCACTGGACCATGAGCATCCCGGTGGCAAAATCGTTCCCGTACCGAGCGAGCTGAAGATCCGGCAAGGCCATCACCATGAAGGACTGCTTTTCAACCGGGTAGTTGATCGCGGTGAAGTAGGGGTCCATCTGAGCGTGCAGCGGGCCCGGCACCGTCGCCAAGAGCAGCCCGACGAGCAGGAGTCCTCTCACGCGCGTGAAAGTTCTGTCGGGCGCAGTTCGTATGGTGTAACCCTTTCGTACGAAAAAGTCTGCAATTCCCCGGCCACAGCTTCTATGGCAGGGCAGTTGCGTCGCATAAGGGAGGTGCGCTAAGACACCGCGCGCTCGAGGAGGCCCCGAAATGGCGAAAGACCCTGTTTGCGGCATGACCGTCGACGAGAAGTCTCCGCTCAAGAGCACACATGCGGGAAAGAACTACGTGTTCTGTTCCGCTTCCTGCAAAGAGAAGTTCGACAAGGAGCCGGGCCGGTACGCGCCCCCAACCGCGGGGGAAGCCCGGGGAGAAGGGCGGACCTGATGCACGACGGAGGATGGCTCGGGATGGGCGGGATGGGGTCTTACTGGCTCATCCCGGCCCTGATCGTAGTCCTCGTGGTTTTCGCTTTGCTCTTTTTCAGGCGCTCTCGGGACGGCCGCTAAAAGGCGGAAGCGCGTACGGCTTCTACGGCTTCAGTTGAGGCTCCGGGTCGCGGTCGCCGGTGTCGAACGCGACCTTCCAAGAGCCGTCCTTTTCCTTCTGCCACACCGTGAAGTAGTCGCCGGTCCTGACGACCTGTTTGCCATCCTTCATGCTCGTGGACTTGTACCGGCCCCTCGTCGTCCCGACGTTCCCGCCTCTCGAGATCTCCGCGTGCGAGGCAGACCACGTGAGCGAGAATCCGGGCGTCGCGTACTGAGGGCCCATCTGCTTGCGGATCCCGTCCTTCCCGACTGCGACTCCGGTGGGACCGTCGGGATGAACGCCGTTCTCGGCCCAGTTTTCGACCCAGGCCTCGACGCCGCGCGCCTGCGCCGCCGTGGCGAAATCACGATCCGCCTTGAGCAGCGCCTCGCGTCCCGCCGTATCGTCTGCGTGAGCGGATGCGGCGATCAGCGCGGAAAGCAGCGAGAGCGCGAGAAACGATTTCATGAGGCCTCCTGTACCGCGGATCGTAATGCGGTCGAGGGGAGGTGGCTGCGGGAACCTACGCTCGTGGACAATAATGTGACCACGTGACTCCCCCAGCGCTGCCTCCGGCGGGCCGCCCTGTCGTGTTCCCCGGATTGTTGCGCAGGCTCCCGGAGCTTCCCGTTGCGGGCCTGGCGTTCGGCCTGAACGCGGTCTGGGAATTTCTTCAGTCGCCCTTCTATGCCGATCACGGCCGGGAGCTCGGCTATCTGCTTCGCACCCGGCTGCATTGCGCCGGGGGCGATACGCTGATTCTCCTCTTCGCTTTCGGGGTCACGTCGCTCATCTTCCGATCGAGACAGTGGCTCCGCGACGGCCGCCGCGGGCCCACCGTCCTCTTCGTCGCCCTCGGCTTCGCGTACACGGTCTGGAGTGAGTGGTTCAACACGCAGGTGGCGCTCTCGTGGCAATACGCCGAGTCCATGCCGCGCGTCTTCGGAATCTGACTGACCCCGCTCGCGCAATGGCTCGCGATCCCGTTTCTGCTCGCGTTGATTTTCCGAAAACCCAGGTCTTGAACCGTTCAAGAAGGCAGGCCATGCCGAGAAGAGTCCGCGCGGCTCGCGGAGGAACTGCTGAGAGTCGCAAGAACCGTCTGAAGCCGGCGCTTCGCCTCCGGTGCGAGGGCCGCTAGCGCAGTTTTCGTCTCCTCGTCCACTACGCTGAACATCACCTCGGGGTCCAGGATGCTCACCTCGACATGCTCCCCGGCAGCCCGGAGCACCACGTTGCAAGGGAGCAGAAGCCCGATCGAGCGATCCGCGGCAAGGGCCTGGTGCGCGAGGTCAGGGTTGCAGGCTCCCAGGATGAGGTACGGCTCGAAGTCCACACCAAGCTTTTCCTTGAGAGTCTTTTGGACGTCGATCTCCGTCAGGACGCCGAACCCCTGAGTCTTCAACGCGTCGATCACCTTCGCCTTGACCGTGTCGATTGAGCCTTCGACTCCGATGGACATCCCGTAGCGTGCCATAGCATCCTCCTCTTCGCGGGACTCGAGCGTTCGTGATCCCCGCGCCGCGGCGTCATCCTGTCACGCGGGCGAGATTATCGACTTAATTACTTAATCGTTATATATTAGTCAAGGAGGCCTTCATGCACTCTCTCGCTCGCTCTGCCGGCCGCATCTCCCTGCTTCTTCTCCTTGGGATGGTCCTTCCCGCCGCCGCCCAGACCGGTGGCATGCAGAACGGACCCTTCGACGGTATGTCGTCCGAGATCGTCGTTCCCGCCGCCGTCCGGGTCGACGGGAAGAACGGAGCGTTCTTCCAGACGGACCTTTGGATCCGCTGCCGGACGGTCCCGGTCGCCGCCACGCTCTACTTCTACCCGGCGGACGCAGCGAGCGCGTCACCCGCCGTGACAGTGCCAATGACGCTGACCCAGCCCGTCGTCTACCTGCCCGATGTCCTCTCGGCGACGTTCGGCGTTCCGAAGGGCGCCGGGAACATCCGGATCGTCGCCGGGGCCCCGGTTTCCGCCGTCGTTCGCGTATACAACAACGGGGGCGGCGGGGCCTTCGGCCTTTCGTTCATGGGCATGCCGTCGACGATGTCGCTCCAGTCGATGCCGATGATGGGCGGTTCGTTCGGAATGGACGATTTCGCGATGTACATGCTCGGCTTGCTTCCCGAGCCCGGAAATCGCGTCAATGTGAGCGTCGTGAACACGAGCTCCGGAACGGTGACTGGATTCGTGGAGGTCCTGGATTCGGACGGCTCGGCGCCGTCGGGCACGGGCGTGACGAGCCTTCCCTTCCAGATCGCGGGTTACTCGTCCCAGCAGGTCAACGACGTGCTCGCGAACATCCACTCGCGCTTCGGCTCGGGAGACACAGGCCTGCAGGTCCGGGTCCGGCTGAACCAGGGCTCGGCGGGGATGGTCATGGCGTACGCCGTCGTCAACGACAACACGACGAACGACGGCTACGTGGTGATGGGGACCATGATGAACGGCGGTCGCGGCATGGGCATGATGCCCTGACGCGCGCGAGCGGGCTGAAGAACCCCATGCCCGCCTGACCATGCTCCTCAAGGTTGTTCGGTCGGGCAAACCCGGTTCGAGGGTCACGGGTTAATCTCGGCCGGCATGACACCGCGCGCAACGCCGGCCGCCGCGTTTTCACCCCGTACGCGCCGGGCCAGCGCCGCGCTCGAGGCGCTTCTCGTCGCGCCCGTCGACGCGAACGACCCCGGCGCCCTCGTGGAGTCGTTCGAGCCGGTCTTCGCGTGGTTGAAGCAACCGGGGCCCGGTCCGGCAGCCGTCCAACGCCTCGTCTTCTTCCGGGAATTTCTCGAGGGCCGGCCCCTGCTCGCGGCTGCGATGGCGGCGCGAGTGCGCGCGCTCCTGGGCGCGACGTCGGCGGTCGAGCTCTTCGCCGAGACGGGTCTGGCGGCGAGGCACAACTTCCTGGGAGAGCTGGCCGAGCGCCTCGCGAGCCGAATCCTGCCGTCGGTTCCGAATGACCGCCATCTCCGGGAGGTCGTCTCGCGCCTCCTGCCGCACGAAGAAGACGCCGACTGGCTGGAAAGTCTGCCGGCCGGGGAGGTCGCCGCCCTCTTCGCTGTCGTGTTCCGGACGGACGAAGCCCCCTGGGGCGCGCGGCACGACGATCTCGCCGACGCGGCGGACCTGCTCGCCGTCCGCGCGGGCGGGCTCGGCCTCAGGCCGGACATGCGCGCGCGCGCCAACGACGAAACGGTCGGGGCGTCCCCGTTTCTCAGGCTCCCGCGGAGCGTGAGCCGCGTGACGGAGGCCGCGCGGCATCACTCTGGATCCGCGGACGCTCTTTCAGGCCTTCGCGGCGAGGCAAGCGCGGAGATCGCCGCGTGTCGCAACGTGCTCGACGTCGTGACCGGCCATCTCGAAACGTTCGGAACGAGCGTCGACCTCGTCTTTCGGATCGATCTTCTCGGGCGCGCGCTGGACCGGCTGGAGTCGCTTCTCGAATTCCTCGCGCCGGGGCCGGGCGCTCCTTCCGACTGGCGCGCGTTCCTCGCGACCCTCGTGCGTCAGAGCGCGCGGGAGAGCGGCGTGCGGGGGCTCGTCCGTGCGAACGCCCGTCTGCTCTCGCGGAAGATCATCGAGAGCGCGGGCGTGACCGGCGAGCACTACATCACGGCGTCCCGCGCCGAATACCGGCAGATGTGGGGTTCCGCGGCGGGCGGGGGCGCGTTCATGGCGGGGGCCACCGTCGTGAAGTACGTTCTGCTCACCCTGCCGTTCGCGCCGTTCTTCAGCGGGTTCGCTGCCTCCGTGAACTACGCCGCGGTTTTTCTTCTCATTCAGGCCCTGCATTTCACGGTCGCGACGAAGCAGCCCGCCGCCACGGCCGCGACACTGGCGTCGGCGCTCGAGGCGCGCGGAACCCACCGCGACACGCTCATCGACCTCCTCGCGCGCACGACGCGCTCCCAGCTCGCCGCGATCGCGGGAAACATCGCGTTGGTCATGCCGGTCGCGGCGCTGCTGGGCGTGCTCTGGAAGGCCGGCTCGGGCCACGCGTACTTCACGGACGCGGAGGTGCACCACTCGGTGGAGACACTCCATCCCCTCCGCTCGGGAACGATCGTGTTCGCGATCCTCACGGGGTTCTACCTGTGGCTGTCGAGCGTCATCGGCGGCTGGCTGGAGAACTGGTCGAATTACAACCGGCTGCCGGAGGCGGTCGCGCGCAGCGCGGCGTTCGGGCGATTCCTCGGCGCGGATCGGCGCGCCCGCCTCGCGCACAGGTTTCAGAGGAACGTCAGCGGGTTCGGGAGCAACGTCTCGCTCGGCTTCTTTCTCGGCATGACGCCCGCCGTCGCGTCTTTCTTCGGGCTTCCTCTCGAGGTCCGGCACGTGACGCTGTCGTCTGGCGCCCTAGCCCTCGCCGCCGTGACGCTTCCGCTCGACGCATTTCTGGGGTCCCCGTTCCTGTGGGCGATCGCGGGCCTCGCGGTGATCGCGTTCCTGAACTTCACGGTGAGCTTCGCCCTCGCCTTCACGGTCGCCGCGCGCGCTTGCGGCCTGACGGGCCGGGACCTCCGGCGCCTCGTCCTCGTGGTGTGGAAGGCGCTGAAAGAGACGCCGAGCCGATTTTTCCTGCCGCCGGCCGAAGGTCCCGCGGCGCCGCTCGAGCCGCCCGAGGCAAGCTCGTGAGCGAGCGCCCGTACACGCTCGTCTACGACGGCGACTGCCGGTTCTGCGCGCGCTCGGTGGACCTCGTCGCCACGTGGGATCGCGGGGGAACGGTGGAAATCGTTCCCTTCCAGCGCGGCGGCGTCCGGGAGCGGTTCCCGTGGATCCCCGAGAGCGCGTACCGCGAGGCCATGCAGCTCGTCGGGCCCGGCAACGAGACCCTGAGCGGCGCGGCCGCGGCCGAGCGACTCGTGAGGATTCTGCCGGGCGGGCGCCCTCTCGGATGCCTGTTCGCGTTGCCCTTCGCGCGCCCGATTGCCGACCGCGTCTACCGCCTGGTCGCGCGCAACCGCATCCGGCTCGGCTGCGGCACGCACTGCGCGGTTCCGCGCCCGAAGGGCCGGCCTACTCCGGAAGGATGACTTCCGTCCGGCGGTTCAGGGCGCGGCCCTCGGCCGTGGTGTTTGGCGCGACCTCGAACTGCTTGCCGAAGCCCTGTGTTTTGATGCGCGCGCCGTCCACCTTTTGATTCACGAGGAAGTTCCGCACGGCTTCGGCGCGCTGCAGCGAGAGCTTGTCGTTGAGGGCGTCGCTTCCGGTCGCGTCCGTGTAGCCGCACACGTAGGCGATGGCCTTCGGAAAGTACAGGTTCAGGATCTCGGCCTGCTTGGCGAGAACGGGCAGCGCGTCCGGCTTGAGATCGGACTTCGCCGAGTCGAAGCAGACTTTCTCCGCGTATTCGAAGACGAGGACGCGCGTCATGCCGAGCTTCTTCGCGACCGGAGAAATGCCGCCCTTGCCCATGCGGAAGATGACCTGCGCCTGGTCGGGCGACACGATCCGGATGCGCTTCTCGACGACCTCGAGATCGGCGCTCGCCGCGGTGATCGACGTGAAGTCCTCGAACGTCTTCACGTTGAGGGACTTCGGCGTCTCGCCGAGGTTCTTGCCTTTGTAGGTCACGATGGCCTTCTCGGGCTCCGAAAGGACGTCGATGGCCATCTTCATCTCGACACCGCGCGTGCAGCCCGCCAGGAGCGCGGCGAAGGCGAGCGGCAGCGCGAGGCGGGTGGACTTCTTCATGCACGGCCTCCCTTTTGGATTTGCGTAGATATTATCCGACGGATCCCGGTCCGCTCAGAAACGAATCGAAAGGAGGAAGCGGCCCTCGACGGGTCTCCCTTTCTCGTCCCGTGCCGCCTTGTAGCGGTTGCGGGTGACCGCCTCGAGGGCGATCGCGTCGCAGGCGGAGGAGACGGGGGAGATCACCCGCCTCCTCCTGAGGCTGCCGTCCTCGCCGACGACCAGGGAGATCCCGACGACCTTGCCGCCGCATTCGCGTTCCTGCGCCGGGGTCAAGGAGATCGTCGCCTCCTCCGCGACGTCCGGGGGCGTCTTGGCGCGACGGGTGGCGTCCGGCGGCGGGGCCGTTTTCGCGAGCGCGGGGGCGCGCGCCGGAGCTTCGCGCGGGAGGCGTGGAAGGTGGGTCGGTGCGGGAAGAGCCGTCGCCTTCGCCGTGGGTATAGGCGTGGGAACGGGCGCCGGAGCGGGCGTCGCGACAGGCGCGGGAGCGGGGCGCGGTGCCGGCGTGCGCGTCAGGAGCCAGCCGCCCGCTAGGACGGCGAGGACGAGCGCGAAGGTGGCCGGCCAGAGCCAGGCCGGGCGCGGCGCCGGCTCGGGCCGCGGCGGCGGAGCCGGGCTCTCGCTGGATACCGCGCGCACGCGCGTCGTTCGCGGGTGGACTTCGGTGAGGAAAGCCTCGAGGTCGTCCCGCATTTCAGCGGCGTTCGCGTAGCGCGCGTTCCGATCCCTTTCGAGAGAGCGATGGACGATGCGTTCCAGCTCGGGATGGATGCCCTCGCGCCGCCCTGAGAGGGGCGGCGCGTCCTCGGTCAGGCGCCGCGCGAGAGCCGACATGTTTTCCGTGCGGTACGGAATGACTCCGGCGAGCATCTGGTACAGCGTGACGCCGAGCGAGTAGACGTCCGTGCGCCCGTCGAGCGGCTGGCCGCGGAGCTGCTCGGGAGACAGGTAGGCCGGCGAGCCGAGGATGAATCCGGTCTGCGTTTTCACGAGGCTCTCGCCGGTCTTCGCGATGCCGAAGTCCATCAGGAACGGCCGCCCGCGCTTATCGAGGAGAACGTTGTCGGGCTTGATGTCGCGGTGGACGACGCCGCGCGTGTGGCTGTAGTCGAGCGCGTCCAGGAGCGGTACCGCGATCCGCGCCGCCGTCTTCTCGTCGAACGTGCCGCGCGTCGCGAGCTCTCCGCTGAGCGTGGGCCCGTCCACGAACTGCATCGAGTACCAGAGCGTCCCTTCGACGTGGCCGAAATCGTAGACTTTCACGATGCTCGGATGCTCGAGCGAGGCCGCCACACGCGCTTCCTGGCGGAAGCGTTGCGCGAACTCCGAGTCTTCTCCGTGCGATTCGTGCAGGACCTTGAGAGCCTCGAAGCGCTGGAGGCTCGCGCTCCTTACCTGATAGACGGAGGCGAATCCGCCGCGTCCCAGGAAGCCGAGAACCTCATAGCGGCCGCCGAGGAGCTTCTCCACCATCCGGCCGCGATCGTCAATAGGCTGCACAGCGCATGGTAACGCCTCGAACTTTTCGCGCTCTGCGCCTACGCCGCTGCCGCCGAGAGACACGAGCGAAGGGGTGCGTTAGTCGAACCGGACCGAGACGAGCTTCGACACTCCCGGCTCCTCCTGCGTGACGCCGTAGAGGGCCTGCGCGGTCTCCATCGTCCTCTTGTTGTGCGTGATGAGGACGAACTGCGTCTCCTCGGACAGCTCCACGAGGAGCGACGTGAAGCGGTCGATGTTCGCCTCGTCGAGCGGGGCGTCGACTTCGTCGAGGATGCAGAACGGCGACGGCTTGTACTTGAAGATCGCGACGAGGAGCGCGACGGCCGTGAGCGCCTTCTCGCCGCCCGAGAGGAGGCCGATCGTCTGGTTCCGCTTGCCCGGGGGCTGCGCCATGATCTCGAGACCCGAGTCGAGCGGATCGCCCTCGTCCAGCAAATGCATCGAGGCCGTGCCGCCGTGGAAGAGGCGCTGGAACACCTGGCCGAAGTTGAAGTTCACGGCGGCGAACGCCTCCTGAAAGCGCTCCGACGACGTGAGGTTGATCGTCTTGATCGTCTCGAAAATCTGGGCGAGCGACGCCTCGAGGTCGGCCTTCTGTCCCGACAGCTCCTCGAGCCGCTTGCTCTCGACCTCGTATTCTTCGAGTGCGGCGTGGTTGACGGGGCCGAGCCGCTCGAGCGCGAGAGAGCGCGTCGTCACGTCTTCGGCCAGGGCGGCTTCGAGGTCTTCCTCTTTCATCTCCCGCTCGGCCTCGCTGCGCTCGAGGACGGGCAGCTCGCCCGGCAGGCAGCCGAACTCGTTCCGGCACTGCTCCACGAGGTGATCCTGATCGGCCTTGCGACGTTCGAGGCCGAGCTCGGCCTCGAACCGCGTCCGCCGCGTGGCGTCGAGAGCGTCGCGCGAGGTGGCGGCCCGCGCCTCGGCGGTCACGCGCGCCTCGCGCCGTGACGTCGCCGCCTCGTCGGTCCCGGCGCGACGCCGGTCGGCCTCGGTCGCGGCGACCGCGGCGGCGGCCTGCGCGGCCCGGGCGGCCTCCCCGGCGGCGAGAGCCTGCTTGCGCCGGTTCCCGACCTCGACGATCGCGTCGGCGAGCTCGGCGACCCGGCGGGCCGCGTCTCGGGCGCGTCCCTCCGCCGCCGCCGACGCGGAGGCGAGGGAGGAGGCGCGCTCCACGAGCACGTCCCGCGCGTTGCGCGCGACGGCATCGGCTTCCGCGGACGCGAGACGCGCCGCGCGCGCGCCGTCGAGTGCCGTCTCGAGCTCCGACAGCGTCCGTTCCACGGTCGCCATCTCGGCCTGGCGCTGGGCGGCGAGGCGCTGGGCCTCGGTGCGGCTCTCGCCGGCTTTTGCGAGGTCCTGCCTGAGCGCGTTGTCCTCCTCGCCGAGGACGCGCCGCTCCTCAACCGCCCGCTCCTCTTCGGTGCCGGCGGCCGCGGTCTTCGCTTCGGCTTCGGAGTGCGCGCGCTCGGCCGCGCGGCTCGCGGCGAGAGCCGTGTCGAGAGTCGCGGCGAACGTTCCAACCTGTTCCACGAGAGAGCCGATCTCGGCGTCCGCTTCGGCGCGCTTCGCGGCGATGCCCTCACGCTCGCCCGCGAGGTTCCGGAGGTCGCGCCGGACGGTGAAGAGGCCCTCGCCCGGGACCTCGGTTCCGGCGGCTTCGACGACGGCGCCGCGCACGACGACGCCGTCCATCGTCACGAGCGTGCGCTCGGGATGGAGGGCCGCGAGTGCGAGGGCGTCGTCCACGTTCGCGACGACGACGGCATCGGGCAGCGCGGAAGACGGCGCTCGGGCGGACTTTGCGGCGAGCAGCTCGCGCGCGATCCCGAGGACGCGCGGGTCCTTCGGCTTCAGGGGAAACGGCGTCTCCGGAAGCGGGTGCACGAAGCGCGCGGCGCCGAGCTTCTTCTGGCGCACGGACGCCAAGGCGGCGTCGAGTGCGGCGCGGGTTTCGAGGACGGGCGCCTCGAGGGCGGCGCCGAGCGCAGCGTCGAGGGCCTTTTCGAAGCCCGCGGCCGCATCGAAGTGGTCTGCGAGAACGCCGTGTGGCGTGAGACCCGCGGCCTCGAGCGCGCGGCGCGCGGATTCGCCTCCGGCCTCCCGCGCGGCGAGGGTCGTCTCGAGCGCGGCGGCGCGGACGTCGACGGCATGGAGCGCCGCGACGTGAGCCTCGCGGAGGGCCTTGAGCGTCGCGAGGCGGTCCTCGGCGGCGCGGCGGCCGTGACTCGCCTCTTCGAGATGCCGGCGCGCGGACTCGAGGCCGAGAGAAGCCGTGGCGAGGATCGCGGTGGCTTCGGCGGACGCCTTCTGGCGCTCGTCGACGAGCGCCGTGGCACGCGTGTGGCGTTCCTCGAGCTTCGCGAGGGCGAATCCGAGCCGGTCGACGAGGAGAGCGGCCTCGCGTTCGCGGTTCGTGGCTTCGGCCGAGCGTCCCCCGGCGGCGAGAAGGTCGCGGCGCGAGGCCTCGCGCCGCCCCGTCACGTCGGTTTCCCTTGCGGAGACTTCGGCGAGGGCCTGGGCCGCGGCGGTGACCGCGGCGGCGGCCTCGGCGAGCGCGGCCTCCGCTTCTTCACGGGCCTTCACGGTGCGGCCGGCCTCTTCGACATACCGGCCGTGATCCGCTTCCGATTCCTTCCGCTGCCCTTCGAGCAGCTCCTGGCGCGCGTGGGCCTCCTCGGCCTCGCGCGCGGCGGCCGCGACGGCGGCTTCCGCTGCGAGAAGAGTTTCGCGCGCGCGGGCGAGGGCATCGCCCGCCTCGCGGACGGCATGCTCGTCTTCGTCGGCGAGGCGGCGCGCTTCCATGAGGCCGGCCTCGAGGCGAGAGAGCTGCGCGAGAGCCGCGGCCTCTACGTCGGTCGCCGCGGCGAGAGCCGCTTCGCCCCCGGCGAAGCCCGCCTGGAGCCGATCGGCCCGCAGCCGCGCGAGCCTCTTCTTCTGGACCGCGAGGACGTCGGCCTGTTCCTTCCAGCGCGCGGCACGCGAGGCCTGGCGCTTCAGCGAGGAACAGGTGCGGTCGATCTCCGAGACGATATCCGTGAGGCGCAGGAGATTTCCGCGCGTCTCCTCGAGCTTCACTTCGGCCTGGCGCTTGCGGATCTTGTACTTCGAGACGCCCGCCGCCTCCTCGATGAGCCGGCGCCGGTCCTGCGGCTTGGTGGAGAGGATGAGGTCGATCTTCTGCTGCTCGATGATCGAATACGCGCGCACGCCAAGGCCCGTGCCGGTCAGGATCTCCTGCACGTCCTTGAGGCGCGACTTCTTTCCGTTGACGATGTAGTCGCTCTCGCCGTCGCGCGTCACGCGGCGCGTGAGGACGAGCTCCCCGCCGCTGTCGGCCCACTGGTCGCCCCTGCGCGACTCGAGCGTGATGGCAACCTCCGCCATCCCGAGCGGGCGCCGGTGCGCGGCCCCGTTGAAGATGACGTCCTCCATCGTCGTGCCGCGCAGGCTCTTCGCCGACTGCTCGCCGAGCACCCATTGCACCGCGTCGCAGATGTTCGACTTGCCCGTACCGTTGGGTCCGACGATCGCGGTGATGCGCGACGGCAGCGTGACCGACGTGCGGTCCACGAACGATTTGAAGCCCTGGATCTCGAGTTTTTTCAGTCGGAACATGAACGTCCCGAGCCTACCACTACATTTTGAGGTGTCGCCCGCCCGCGGACTCCACCGGATGGGGTTTCGAGGCCGGTCGTGGCGCTGCGTCGAGAGCCTTCAGGAGGCCCGATCGCGAGCTCACGCCGAGCTTCGAGAAGACGTGCTTGAGGTGATCCTTCACGGTCCATTCCGTGATGAAGAGGCGGCCCGCGATCTCGGCGTTTCGAAGACCCTCGAGCACGGCCCCCACGACCTCGGCCTCGCGGCCCGACACGCCGCGCGTCGCGAGCCTTTCGCGCACGTCCTCGTGGGAGAGCGCGGACTGGACCTTCAGCGTGAGAACGGCGACGTCGTCCTGTTCCTCGTCGGCGAAGCGCGCGACCGAGGCCTCGAGCGCGCGGCCGTCGGCGAGGGTCGCGCGCAGCTTCTCGCCCGCGGCGGCCGTCGCGCCGAGGCGCGCGATCCAGGTCGCGAGCGAGGTCTCGCGGCCGTCTCTCGGGACGACGACGAGCGGGCTGCGGGCCGAGAGGAGCGCCGCGGCGGCGCGGTTCGCGTAGAGCACGGAGCCCGACGGCCGGACGAGAAGGATCGGCGTGGACGCGGCCTCGGCGGCACTCTCGAGCCGGCGGCGCGCGGCGGCGTGAATCTCCGCGGCGGCCGCGCTCTCGAGGAGCTGGGCGAGAAGCGGCCGGAAGACCTCGAAGCGCAGGACCTCCGGCGCCGTCCACGGCCTCCGGGGCCCGCGGAGCAGCGTGAGCGCCCCTCGAAGGAGGCCCGTCAGGTGGAACTCCACGGCCAGGGACTCCGCCGGTGTGGAGTGCCGCCGGGCCGGGCGCACGGTGCTCGCGGTGAACACGCGGCTGCGCAAGGCCCGCCAGCGGAAGCGCTGGCCGGAAGGTTCGAAGAGATACTCCATTTCGACGGAGTCCGGGTCGAGGACCGAACGCACGGTGCCGACGATGCGCGTCAGCGTCGCGGCGTGGCGCCCCCGGAAGGGGGGGCCGTCGAGTGGGGAAACCGGCATGCGTGGCGCTCAGCTCTCGCTCTCATTGTATCCGCCCCGGGGGCGGCGGCCCGTCGTCGTACAATTTGTGTTGACGCCGGGCGGACAGCCCACGGGGTGCGTGATAGGCTCCTGTCTGTTCAGGAAACTGTCTCCCACCGGCGGAGGATCCGTTCCATGTTGAGCTTTGAAGTCCGCAAGATCGGCGGCGAATCGGAAGTTCGCAAGGTCCATCGGGATGTCATCCACATTGGCGCTTCGACGGGAAATGATCTCGTTGTGCGCGCTCGTGGTGTTCTCGGCCGGCACGCGCGGATTTCGGTGACGGGTGAAGAGCTGCGCCTCGAGGTCCTCGGCAGCGCGCCTGGATCCAACGTCACCCTGAACGGCTCGATCGTCAAGTCCGCCGCCCTCGCGGCGGGGGACCGGATCGCCATCGGCGAAGCCACGATCACCCTGCTGAATGGCCCGGCGCCGAACCCCCACCGAATGGCCGCTCCGCCCCCTCGCGGACGCGACGCTTTATCGCTCGCGGCGGCGGCGCTCGCGCCCCTCGCTCCCGTCCCCCCTCCGTCCGGGGCACCCGCGCCGGTCGCGGTCGCGGCGCGGCCCGCCACGGCTCCTGCCGAAAGCCCCCGCCGCCCGGAGGAGCGCCCGGTCTCGGACCCGTGGTCCGGTTTTTTCGAGTGCCTCCACCGGCCGGTTCCCTTCGAGGATCTGCTCCAGAAGATCGCGGCCTACATTGCGTCCTCAACGCCCGTGCACAGCCTCGCCTTCGTCTCGCTTCTTCCTCCGAACGAGGGCGAGGTGATCGCCGCGCTCTGGAAGGGGACTCTTCCGCGCCTGTCGGCCCGGACGCTCGCGGAGGCGCGCGGGAAGACCTCGTCATGGGAGGCGTTCGAAGCGGGCGCCCGCCTGCACGTGTTTCCGGTTCCGCGGCCGGGTGGCGATCCGGTGGGGCTCCTCCTCGTGCCGGCCGAGACCGTGACGGATCCGGTCCTCCTCGACTTCATCGCCCACGCCGCATCCGCCGTCGGTTTCGTGCACGGCGAAAGGAGTGAGGCGGCGTTCGGCGAGCGCGGGGCCTCGTCCGCGCCCGCGTCCTCCGGGGTCTCGCTGGAGGATCCGCTCGCCCAGCTCGTCGGCGGCTCCCTGCCGCTGTCGAATCTCAAGGCTTCCCTTTCGCGGGTCGCGTCGGCGCGGGCGCCGATCCTTCTGGTGGGCGATGTCGGCAGCGGAAAGACGCTCGTGGCCGAGACGCTTCACGCGCTTTCGCCGCGGCGCGGGCGGCCGCTCGTTCGCGTGTCGGCGACGGCCGCGAGCCCCCAGGCGCTCGAAGAGAATCTGCTCGGGTCGGCCGCCGCTGGCGACCGGCGGCGGCGGCTCGGCCGGCTCTTCGAGGCCGACGGCGGCACCCTTCTCGTGGAAGAGGTGGGCGACCTGCCCGCGCCCACCCAGGCGTTGCTGTTTCGCCTCCTCGAGGCGCGCGAGGTCACGGCGCCGGGCGGACGTACCGTTCCGGTCGACGTGCGCGTCATCGGCACGACCTCTCGCCCCCTGACGCGGGCGGTCGAGGACGGTGCCTTCCGCGACGATCTCTACTTCCGCATTTCGGCCCTCACGCTGCGGCTCCCTCCGCTCAAGGACCGCAAGGAAGACCTTCCGGCTCTCCTCGACGCGCTCGCGGTCCGCCACGGCGGCCCGGCCGCGGAGCAGTTCGACGTCGAGGCGATGAACGCGCTCCTCAATTATCAGTATCCCGGCAACGTGCGCGAGCTCGAGAACGAGGTTCGCCGGCTGGCCGCGCAGATCGGCGCGGGCCCCGTCACACTGGCTGATCTCGACCAGAAATTCTCGGGCGAGCGCGTCGAGCTCGCGCTCAAGGAGAGCGACGACCTCAAGGAGATCGTCGAGAAGGTGGAGCGCCAGGTCATCGAGCGCGTCATGCGCAAGGTGCGCGGCAACCAGTCCCTCGGCGCGCGTCTCCTCAACATCTCTCGCGGCAGCCTCATCGCGAAGATGAAGGAGTACGACATCAAGGACTTCCGCTACCTGAAGCGGGGGGAGTGACGGCCGGCCGTGTCCGATCCCGAGAGCCGGGCCTTCCGGCGCTCTCTGACGCTCGTTCTCGCGGTTCTCGGCCTGCTGACGGCGGGTGCGGTCGGGCTCTTCGGGCATCTCCTCTTCAAATCGCTCTCCAAAGACGTCGTCAACGACGCGATCCTTCACACGAAGCTGGACGCGGAGCGCCTCGCGCGAGGCATTGCCGAGCGCTCGTCCGGCGACCCGTACGTACTGAAGCTGAAGCAAACGGAGATCGACCGGCTCGTCACCTCCGGGCTTTCCGAACGGCAGATCCTCACCGAGGTCGAGGTCCTCGACAGCGCGAGAAAAGAAGTCCTCTACGCGTATCGGGGCACGCTCACCGTTCCAGACCGAAAAGCTCAACCCGGCGCCGAGGGACCGAAGGTTCTCGACGTGAAACCGGCGGAGCCCGGGACGAGTGCCCGCATTTCCACCCTCGAAGCCCCCGAGCAGGATCCCTTCAACATGGAGGTCAACGTCGGAGACTTCGCCGTGCTGCGCTTCGGCGTCTCCCGGCGGGTTCTGGCCGAACGGGTCGAGAAGCTGCGCCGGGAGCTGTATCTCAAGACGTTCGCCGCCGCCGTCGTGTCCCTCCTCGGCATCCTCGCGGCCTCCGCGGCGGTCATCCTCCTCTATCGGCGCACGCGGCGCGTCGAGGCGGCACACTTCGAGGCCGAACGGCGCGCCGAGCTGGGCGAGGTGGCCGCCGGGCTCGCGCACGAGATCCGGAATCCCCTGAATGCCATGGGACTCAATCTGGAGCTCCTCGAGGAGGAGCTCGTCCGTGGCGGCGCGTCCGCGGGCGCCGGGGCTGGCTCTTCTTCCGCGGTGTCGGCCGCGGATCTCGCGCAGGCTGCTCGCGTAGAGACGAGCCGCCTCGCCCGACTCCTCACGGATTTCCTGTCGTACGCGCGCCCGTCGCCTCTCAGCCCCGTTCCCGCCGATCTGAACGACGCCGCCGGTGAGGCCGTCGCGTTCCTCCATCCCGAGGCCGGGCGCCGCCACATCCGGCTCACGTTCCTGCCGCACCCGGGGGGCGCCCCCGCCCGACTGGACCCTTCGCGCGTGCGCCAGGTCGTTCTCAACCTCGTCGGTAACGCGCTCGACGCCGTCGAAGCGGAGGGTGCCGCGGCGCGTGAAGTGGAGGCGCGCGTCGAAGATGCGGGACGCTTCTGGCGCCTCACGGTCGCCGACCGCGGGCCCGGCGTGCCGGCCACGAAGACGGCCGAGCTCTTCAAGCTCTTCGTGTCGACGAAGCCAGCCGGAACGGGGCTCGGTCTCCCGATCGCCGAGCGCATCGTCCGGGCGCACGGCGGGACGCTGGCGCTTTCCTCGTCTCCCGGCGAGCCGACGCGCGCCATAGCGACGTTCCCCAAGGAAAGCTGAGCGATCGAGCGGCTGAGCGTCAGGCGGGCGGCAGGATCTTCGTCCCGTCGGGCTCGGCGTCTCCGCGCTGGAAGGCGAGAACGCGCGCCACGAGTGTCTTCACGGGAAGAGGGAGCGTGAGCAGGAGCTCGCCCGCGGGATTCAGGATTACCTGCTCGGTCGACCCCGTCGCGAGCAGGGTCCTCCCGGGCAGGCGCCGGACCTCGTAGGTCATCACGAGCTTCGCGGTCTCAGAAGGCGCGAGGACCGCTGACACCTCCAGACGATCGTCGAGCTTCGCGGGCCGTTTGAGGCTCATCTCGACCCTCGTGATGGGCACCTTGTAGCCGTGCGCGAGAGCCTCGGCGGGCGTGAGGCCGAATGCCGCGCAGAGCGCGTTGCGCGCCACCTCGAAGTACAGCACATAGTGTCCGTGCCAGACGACGCCGTACGAGTCGACTTCGGGGAAGCGCACCTCGAAGGAGGTCGTGAAGGCGCGTGTCGTCATGGTGCCGAGAGAACCGCCGTCAGGACGTTGCCCCCGGCGCCGAAGGCGTCGAGAAGGATGGCGCCGATTCCGGGATTCGCGCGCAACTCGGCGACGGCGAGGGCGAGCTGGATCGCGCCGATCGCGGGGTTCTCGCCGAGGGAGTCCTTGACGGCCATGGTGCGCGGAAGCCTCGTGCCGAAAACGTCGAGGAGCGCGGCGTCCTCGGCGGCGTCCGTGAAGGGCGATCCGTTCCGCGAGAGGTGGATGAGGCCGATTCCCGCGGGCGCGAGATGCGCCTCGGCGAGCGCGTCCCGGATCGCCGAGGCGAGGACCGTAGGGTCGGCGCGTCGCGCCTGTGGGGAGACGGCCGCCCCCCGCGAGGCGAGCCCCGCGACCCGGGCGTCGATCCGGGCGCCGCGCGCGCGGGCGGCGGCCTCGTCCTCGACGAACACCACGGCCGCGCCCTCGCCGAGGACGAACCCGGGGCGCCCCGCAGCGCGCGTGGCGCGCACGCTCTCGTATGCCCGGTGATAGACGAGATTCCACTCGTCGGCCGCGCCTACGAAAAGCGCGTCGGCGCGGCCGTCCGCGAGGAGCATCCGGCCGTAGAAAAGCGCGTTCAAGACCGCGGGGTCCTTCTGCGTGATCGTTACGTTGGGACCCTTGATGCCCACCTCGATCGCGGCCTGCGAGGCGGGCGCGTTCGAGACCGTGTTCGGGAAGAGGAACGGGGAAGCGGCGTCGGGCGACTCGACGGCCATCTGGCGTTCGAACTCGGTCAGCGGGCCCGCGCCGGCTGAGCCGGTGCCGAGCAGGATTCCGGTTCGCTCCTCGCGTCCGGCGATCGCATAGCCCGCGTCGGCGAGAACCTGCCTGACGGCGACGACGGCGTATTGGCTGGCGCGGTCGAGCCGGCGGGCCTTGCCCTTTGCGAGCTCCGGCTCCGTCGTGAAGGGGCCGATGCGCGCGGCGTCAGACCGGTCGGCGGCCTTCGGCGCGCCGTCCTCCTCCACGGGGGCGATGGCCGAGCGCCCGGCGGCGAGCGCCGCGCGCGTCTCCTCAAGCGTGCGGCCGAGCGCGGTGACCGCGGACGCTCCGGTGATGACGGGCGCCCTCACGCGGCCCCGAACGCCACGACCGTCGAGTTCCCTCCGAACGCGAATGAATTCGAGAGGGCGATCTTCACGCGGGCCTCGCGGACCACGTTTGGCACGCAGTCGAGGTCGCACTCGGGATCGGGCTCCTCGAGGCGGATCGTCGGAGGAATGAGTCCGGTCTCGATCGTGCGCACGGTCGAGACGGCCTCGATAGCGCCCGCCGCGCAGAGACAGTGGCCGAGCATCGACTTGATGGAGGAAAGCGGGATCTCCCGCGCGCGATTTCCGAGGGCCCGCTTGAGGGCGGCCGTCTCGGCGGAATCGTTCTGGGGCGTCGCGGTGCCGTGCGCGTTCACGTAGTCGACGTCGTCCGCATTGAGTCCGGACGCCCGAAGGCAGGCGGCGATCGTGCGGGCCCCGGCCTCGCCGGTGGGTTCGGGCTGCGTCATGTGGTGGGCGTCGGATGTCACGCCGTAGCCCAGAAAGCGGCCGCGAAGGCGTGCGCCCCGGCGGCGCGCATGAGCTTCGTCCTCGAAGACGAGGAGGCCGGCCGCCTCGCCGATCGTGAGCCCCTTGCGGCGGCGGTCGAACGGGCGGCAGGGCTCGGGATCGACCGAGCGCAGCGCGTTGAATCCGCCATGCGTGAGGCGTGCGAACGTGTCGGCCCCTCCGGTCACGACGACGTCGCAGAAGCCGTGGCGAATGAGGTCGGCGGCGTAGCCGAGCGACGTGGCCGAAGACGAGCACGCCGTCGTGATCGTCGAGCGGGGCCCGAGGAACCCCCAGCGCTCGGCGATGCGGTCGGTCGTCTGGTCGGGCGGATGGTTGAGCACTTTCGTGGGGCGCGCGCGACGCGCCCCCCTCGCGAGAAGGTCGCGGAAGTAGTTCTCGCTGTCGAGGAGGCCCGACACGCCCGCGCCGAGGACGACGCCGATGCGTGACGGATCCTCGCGGTCGAGGTCGAGCCCCGCGTCGGCGAGGGCTTCCGCCGCCGCGGTCAAGCCGATGACGTCCGTGCGCGAGAGCCGACGCGTCAGGCGCGGGTCGAGGCCCGCGGGCAGCTCCTTGACCTCCGCGGCGAGCTGCGTCCGGAAGCCCGACGCGTCGAACAGCGTGATGGGCCCGATTCCCGAGCGGCCCGAGACGAGGCCTCTCCAGGTCGACGCGAGGTCGTTCCCGAGCGAGGTCACCGCTCCCAGTCCCGTCACGACGACGCGGCGTCCGTCCATCCGCCGGATCTTACTGAGTCGAACGGGAGTTTAGGGCGCCCCCTTGCTACGATCGGGCCATGAAGCGTTTCAGCCCGTTCGCCGTTCTCTTCGCACTCTTCGCCTTTTCCGCCGCCGGCCAGCCGGCGCCCGCGCCGACCGTCGCCGAAGCGGAGGCGTTCCTCCGGAACGCCGAGCAGCGCATGCTGGCGCTCTCCGTCGAATCGGGGCGCGCCGACTGGGTCAAGATCAACTTCATCACCGAGGACACGGAAATCCTCGCGGCGAAGGCCGACGAGCGCGCGATCAACGCGGGCGTCGAGCTGGCGAAGCAGTCCGTGCGGTTCGACAGGCTCGCGCTGCCGGAAACGCTCGCCCGCAAGATGAGGCTCCTGAAGAACGGGCTCACGCTCGCGACGCCCTCGGACCCGAAGGAAAGCGAGCAGTTAACGCGCATCGCCTCGTCGATGGAGGGCCTGTACGGCAAGGGCAAGTCCTGCCGGCCGGGCAAGGATGGGAAAGAGGAATGCCGCGACCTCGGCGACCTCTCGAAGGTCCTGGCGACGAGCCGCAACTACGACGAGCTCCTCGACGCCTGGACGGGATGGCACTCCATCTCGCGGCCGATGCGAAAGGACTTCGTCACATACGTCGCGCTCGCGAACAAGGGCGCGAAGGAGCTGGGCTTCGCCGACACGGGGGCCATGTGGCGCTCGAAGTACGACATGCCGCCGGATGCGTTCGCGGAAGAGCTGGACCGCATCTGGGAGCAGGTGAAGCCGCTCTATCTCTCGCTCCACGCCTACGTGCGGACGAAGCTGCGCGAGAAATACGGTGACCGCGTCCCGGCGAACGGGCCGATCCCCGCCCATCTCCTCGGCAACATGTGGGCGCAGGAGTGGGGAAACATCTATCCGCTCGTCGCGCCAGCGGGAGCCGACCCCGGTTACGACCTGACGCAGATCCTGAAGAGCCGGAAGACGAACGATCAGCAGATGGTGAAGTACGGCGAGGGCTTCTTCACGTCGCTTGGTTTTGCGCCGCTGCCGGAGACGTTCTGGAAGCGCTCGCTCTTCGTGAAGCCGCGGGACCGGGACGTCGTGTGCCATGCGAGCGCCTGGGACGTGGACCAAGAGAACGACCTGCGCATCAAGATGTGCATCGACATCACGGCCGAGGACTTCAACACGATCCATCACGAGCTCGGACACAACTTCTACCAGCGCGCGTACAACCAGCAACCCTTCTTCTTCCGCGACAGCGCCAACGACGGCTTCCACGAGGCCGTCGGCGACACGATCGCGCTCTCGGTCACCCCCGAGTACCTCGTGAAGCTCGGACTCCTCGACAAGGCGCCCGACACGACGAAGGACATCGGCCTGCTCCTCGACAAGGCGCTCGAGAAGATCGCCTTCCTTCCCTTCGGGCTCGTGATCGACCAGTGGCGCTGGAAGGTGTTCTCGGGCCAGATCCCGCCGGAGAAGTACAACGAAGCGTGGTGGGAGCTTCGGAAGAAGTATCAGGGCATCGCGCCTCCCGTCGCGCGGAGCGAGCAGGACTTCGACCCCGGCGCGAAGTTCCATGTGGCCGGCAACGTCCCCTACATGCGCTACTTCCTGGCGGACATCCTGCAGTTCCAGTTCCACCGCGCGCTGGCCGGATTCGCCGGATGCAAGGGTCCGCTGAACCGCTGCTCGATCTACGGAAACAAGGAGGCCGGGAACCGGCTGAACGCGACCCTGTCCATGGGCGCGAGCCGCCCCTGGCCCGAGGCCCTCGCGACCCTGACGGGACAAAAACAGATGGACGCGACCGCGATTCGAGACTACTTTGCGCCCCTCCAGAAGTGGCTCGACGAGCAAAACAAGGGGAAGCCGGTCGGCTGGTGATGATCGAGCGGGTCGACTGGCATCGCTACTTCATGAACATCGCGCACGAGGTGGCGAGCCGGGCGACGTGTCCCCGCAAGCACGTCGGCGCGGTGGTCGTGCGCGACAAGCGGCTCCTCTCCACGGGATACAACGGCTCGCTCCGCGGCCTGCCGCACTGCGACGAGGCGGGTTGCCTCATGGAGGACGGTCACTGCATCGCGACCGTCCACGCCGAAGCGAATGCGATTCTCCAGGCGGCACTGAACGGCATCCGCATCGAGGGGGGCGAGATCTATACGACGGCTTCGCCGTGCTGGAACTGCTTCAAGCTCATCGCGAACGCAGGGTTAGTCGCCGTTCATTTCGGCGAGTTCTACCGGGAGCCGCGCATCCACGACTACGCCGACCGCGTGGGCATTCGCCTCTACGACCTGTCGGTTCGCTGAGTCGGGAAATCGCCCCGCCGCGCGCGCGGTTCGAGAAACTTCTCGATGAGGCGGCTCGCGTTCTGCGGGAGGCGGAAAAAGCGGGCGCCGAAGCCGGTATCCGGGGACTCCGTGCGCCGGACGACGATCACTTCTCCCGTCACGATTTTTCCCGTCCGGTCGTGAGGGAGCCTGAAGCTGACCTCGAGGCGCGCGCCGACCGGTTGAGGCTCGCTCGTGGTCGTGAAGAATCCCGTCGAGGAGATGTCGGTCAGACGCCCCTCCGTGGGACGTCCGTCCCGCCAGAACGCTACGGGCGCGTCGATGCTCACGCGCGGAGCGGCGCGCTCGAGGAGGTCGAGGATTCGCCCGACCTCGGCCAGGACGACCTCCGGCGACGCTTCGGCCGTGAAGACGTGGCCGGCGCCGGCGCGGAGGGCCTCGTCGGCGCGGTGCGGCGGCGCCAGGACGAGGAGAGGGATGTCGCGGCCCGCAGGATCGGCGCGCAGGGCGCGAACCGCCTCGAGCGCGGTTTCGGGGTTCCGCTCGAAGTCCACGATGACGAGAGCTGGAGTATGGGCGGCGACGGCACGCAGGGCCTCGTCCGCCGTGGCGGCATCCCGAAGCGACCAGTCGCTCCGCCGGAGCCACGTCGGTTCGTCGGGCAGGCGCCTCCGGGCGCCGTCGAGGAGAAGAATCGTCGGCATGAACGCGGCTGAAGGAGAAGCTCGCGACGCGAGTTTACCGCGTCACCACGTCAGATTGAACCCGCCGAAGAGGGTCCGGCGCGGCAGCGGGACGCCCGGAACGTCTTCGTAGCGCACGTTGCCGAGGTTCTCGCCGTCCAGGAAGAACTCGAGGATGCGTCCCTGAAGAGCCTGCCAGGAGAGCCGCGCCGAGACGAGCCAGACGCCGTCTTCGAAACTCGGGCGGGAGAGATACGAGAGGCGCGAGGTCGCTCCGAGCTGGAAGGGGAGCGCAACGCCAGCGGCGACGTCCCATCTCGTGTGCAGGGGGTCGAGCACGTACTTTCCCTGCGTCGCGCCGTCGGCCGCCGCCGAGAGGCTCGCGAGGTCGGCGAACGTGTACGCCGCCTGCACACGGAACTGCGTCAGGAACGCCGGCCGCTCCCGCGACCAGTCGAGCGAGGCCTCGATGCCGTCCGTGACGGCCTCGCGCACGTTTCGGGCGCGCCAAGGCTCGCTCCCCGAAGAGCGCACGAAGTCGATGAGGTCGGTCGCGTGCCGGTGGAAGGTGGCCGCGTCGAAGGTGACGGCCCCGGCGCCGATCGAAATGCCCGCCTCGACGTTCCAGGCCTTCTCAGGACGCAGGTCCGGATTGCCCGCGTTCTGCGGGTCCACGTAGTGGAGCTCCGTGAACGAGGGGACGCGAAAGCTCGTGCCGAAAGAGGCGCGAAGCGTCAGGCGGGAAAGCACCTCGCGAGAAACGCCGGCGTAGGGCGACAGGCGCGACCCATAGCCCTCGTAGGCGTCGGCGCGCAGGCCGGCGTTGAGCCCGCCGGCCTCCTGAGCCCCGGCGTCCCAGGCGTGCGCGAACTCGGCGAAGACCGCGCCGTGGTCCCGGCCGTAACTCCCAAGATTCGTGGACGCGATCGTCTCGCGGCCGGCTTCCACGCCGAACGCGAGCGAGCCGCCGAAGAGCGCGTGCCGCGCGGCGAATCGGAACAGCCCGGTGAGCGTGTCGTGGAGGTTCTCGTAGAAGGCCGGATCGGCCCTTTCGAGAACGAAGTCGTCGTGGTGGGCGCGCACGAACGCGGATGGCGTCAACGTCCATCCGCCGAGGGCCAGCGTGGACGAAAGGGTGGCTGTGCGCGTGCGCGTCGATTCCTGCTGGTTCGGATAGGCCGTTCCGTAATAGCCATACGCGCCATAGCTCCGGCTCGCGTAGCCGAGGCCGAGCGTCACGGGACCGAGCCCCGAGTCCCAGCGTCCGGAGACGCGCAGGAGGCCGGACGCGGATTCGGTGTCGTCGCGGAAACCCGAGTTTTCCGTCCGGGACCAGTCGACGGCTGCCGAGAGGGACTCGTTAACGCGCATCGCCGTGCGATATCCGCCGGCGTCGAGAGAGTTGCTGCCGTGCCCGTAGCGCGTCTCGATTTGCATGTTCGAGCGGCCCATGTCGGCTCCGCGCGTCACGATGTTCACGACGCCGCCGACGGCGTTCGAGCCCCACAGCGACGAGCCCCCGCCCAACAGGACCTCGATTCGCTCGACGGCATAGAGCGGCAC
>Ga0209385_1000071_pt1 | contig 35452 bp, 29 predicted proteins | sample NGEPerB_FD_184506 | JGI IMG/M metagenome (GOLD analysis project Ga0209385, IMG submission 184506) | Arctic peat soil microbial communities from the Barrow Environmental Observatory site, Barrow, Alaska, USA - NGEE PermafrostAB12-B... | ecosystem: Environmental > Terrestrial > Soil > Wetlands >... | reverse complement strand
GACCTCCACCTCCACACGAACGCGTCGATGTTCAAGTACTTCAAGGCCGCGAACACGCGCGACTCGTACAACGACCCTGACGAAACGTACCGCCTCGCGAAGAGCCGCGGGATGGATTTCGTGACATTCACGGATCACGACACCGTGGACGGTTGCCTCAAATTCCAGGACCGCCATCTCGACTACGCGGACTTCTTCGTCTCCGCCGAGATCGAGACGTTCTTCCCCCGCACGGGCCACCGCATCCACGTGAACGTCTTCGATCTCTCGCTCCCGCAGTGGAAGGTCGTCGACCGCAAGCGGCGGAACATCTTCGATCTCGTCGAGTACCTCAGGAGCGAAAGCCTCCTCTACTCGGCGAACCACCTTTTCCAGTCGTACCGGATGCGGCAGGCGCCCGAGGACTTCTTCACGACGATGCTCGAGCTCTTCGACGTCTTCGAGGTGAAAAACGGCTCGATGGCGTACCAGCACAACGCGCTCGTGGAGGACCTCCTCACGGCGGCCAAGGAAAAGCGCGGCTCTCTCGCGCTCATCGGAGGCTCGGACGCGCACACGTACCCACCCGTGGCGTCCGTCTTCACGATGGCGCCCGGAGCCACGTGGCGGGAGTTCCTCTCCTCGGTGCGCGCGGGCGAGTGCCTGTCGTGGGGCGTCGAGATGGGTTTCACGAAGGTCCTCGGCGACGTCTACAAGCTGCTCGGCAAGTACTACCGCACGGTCGTCGACTTCCGGAACCCCGAGTTCACCACCGCCGAGAAGGCGCGGCACTTCCTCATCGCGCTCGCCTCCGTGCCGTTCAACGTGGCGGGCGCCCCTATCGCCGTCTACTCCCTGAACTACGCCAAGCAGCTCGCGCTCTCGAAAAGGCTCAAGGCGCACTTCGACAAGAAGGGGCTGTCGGGAAGCTGAGCGCGGGTGTCGCCTCGTGGCGATAGAATCATTCCGTGAGCGCCATCTCCGACATTCCCGCGGCCAGGCTCCGGATGGCGCTGGAGCTCTTCGAGGCCGGAGAGCGCCTCATGCGCCAGAACCTCAGGCGCCGGTTCCCCTCCGCGAGCGCCGAGGAGCTCGACCGAAAACTCGTCGAGTGGCTTCGCAGGAGGCCCGGAGCCGAGGTCGCGGACGCGGAAGGGCGCTCCATTCCCCGTCCCGTTCGCTTCACGTGAATCGCCTCGAAGAGTCACTTCGAGGGATCTTCGGCGACCTGTCGGATATGGAACGCTCCGGCGCATTGGTCGGGGGACTCGCGGTCTCGGTCCGGACGGAGCCTCGGTTCACGCGGGACGTCGATGTCGCCGTCGTCGTCCGGGACGATTCGGATGCCGAACTTCTGATCCACGCCTTGCTGCAGCACGGTTACCGGAGCTTCGGGCTCGTCGAACAGGAAGCCACCTCACGTCTCGCCGCGATCCGGCTGGAGCGCCCGGACGCGACAGGCGCTCTCGCAGGCGATGTCGTCGACCTGCTCTTTGCGTCTTCCGGCATCGAGCCGGAGATCGTGAGCGCGGCCGACGTCATGGAAGTTTTTCCAGAGCTCAGACTCCCCGTCGCAAGCACCGGCCATCTTCTCGCGCTGAAAGTCCTGTCGCGCGACGACGAGAAGCGTCCTCTGGATCGCGCCGACATCCTCGCGCTCCTCGAAACGGCCACCGAAGACGATCTCGCGACGGCCCGGACCGCCCTCGCGCTCATCGAGAAAAGGGGCTACGCGAGGGGAAAGTCCCTCTTGCGGGAATTCGAGAGTCTGGTGACGCGATGAGAAACCGGCTTGGGCGCGGTCCGGCCGTCATGACCTTCCTCGCGGTCGAACTCCTGTCGAGCCAGGTCGGCGCCGGCGCGTCCCTCAGCGGATGGCAACTGATCGGTCCACCGGGCGGGAGCGTCCGCGCGCTCGTAACCGACCCCAGGCAACCAGCGACCATTTACGCGGGCGGCCGTAACGGCATCTGCCGAAGTCTCGATGCTGGCCAAAGCTGGACGCCGATCAACAACGGGTTGACGCACCGCAGCGTCATCTCGATCGCCATCGACCCGTCCGACTCGTCGCGACTCTACGTTGGTACCGACGGCGGCGGGCTCTTCAAGAGCGAAGATGGGGGTGGCCACTGGCTCGATACGAACCAGGGACTCCGATCCGTTGGCCAGCGCTGGTGGGCGATGAGCGTCTGGTCGATCGCGGTTCACCCGAAGCGCTCCAAGACGATCCTGATCGGGGTGGAGACAGTGCAGGAATACACAGGCCAACCCGACTTCGCTGGCAGCGTCCTTAGGAGCATCGACGGCGGCAGGACATGGATATCGCCACAGGGTTTTCCGTTGACTCGAGTCAGCGCTCTCGCATTCGATCCCAAAGATCCATCCGTAGTTTACGCGGGGACGTTTAGGTGCGGCGTCATGAAATCCACGGATGGCGGAGACACGTGGTCACGTCTCACGGCCCCGGACTCGCTCGACGTGCGCGCGCTTCGCGTCGCGCCGACAAGTCCCGCGACGATCTACGCCGCGAGCCTTGCCGCGGGCGTCTATCGAAGCATCGACGGGGGCGCCACATGGCACGCAATGCCAGCCGGCCTTACGGATTCGCACGTGATGGACGTCCTTGTGGACCCGGAAAACCCGAAGCGGGTCTTTGCCGCCGCCCAGTACGACGGGGTGTTCGAATCTCAGGACGGAGGAGAACACTGGAACTGGATCTCGCCATTTCTACGGGGAGCGGGTCCGTGGACGTTGGCGATCTCACCGAATCCTGGCGGACTCCTCGCTGGTACCTACGACGATGGAGTCTTCCAACGTGGCCCTCATGGAGCGTCAGAATGGACGCCGATGAGCAGCGGGCTCACGAACACGGGCGTTTCTCAGCTCGTGAGCGCGCACTCACCCGGATACCTCGTTGTAAGGGGCTCGGTCCTGTGGTCGAGGGGCCCAACGGGCTGGTCAATCCGCGGCACCCTTCCAGAGGGTACTTGCTCGGGCGCCGTCGTCCACGTGACCTCCGACCCACGACGGCTTTACGCCCAGGGGTGCGGCAGCTGGGGGAGCGACGACGGTGGGGCGAACTGGACGAAACTCTCGCCTTCGACGTTGGGGAACACCTCTGTACTCGCCGCCGATCCACGATCGCCGCAGCGGATCTATGCGGCAAATGACAAGAGTTTTTCCCTGAGCGACGACGGCGGATCCACTTGGCGTCGCGTCGGAACGCCGGGCCTTCGCCCCGAAGACCTCGTCGTCGACGGCACACGTCAATCACGCCTGTGGGTCCGTTCCGCAACCGAACTCCGCCGGAGCGACGATGGCGGGAAGACTTGGCGTTCCCTCGAGCTTCCTGCTCCGGGAAGAATTGAGGCGTTTTCCGTGGTCACGGAATCCGCGCTGCTGGTGATTACCGAAGAGGGCCTCTTTCGAAGCGTCGATGGAGGAAGCAGTTGGACGCGCGTTCTCGGTAGAAAAATCGACGCGGTCGCAATCGATCCGGTGGCAGACCGCCATGTGATTGCGGCCACTATGTCCTCCTCCGAGATGTTCGGCGAAAATCGTCGTTCGGAGATCTTCGAATCCGTGGACGGCGGTCAGTCCTGGAGCGACATCACGGGGAATCTCCGGTCTGAAGTGACTTCAATCGATTTCGATCGGTCCACGAGTGAAATCGTCGTCGCGGGAACCCAGGGTCTCGCAACTCTTCGGGTTGCATCGACCGTAGGGCAGAAGTGACTTGTGGGCAGGCGCGCAGTAGGAGGATCCCCGGACGCACTCGGCGGAGAGCTCGAACGCTACGCCCCGGAGGCGCCGCCCTTCTTCGCGTACTTCGTCTCGACGTAGTCGTCCACGAGCTTCCGGAAAGCCGCCGACAGCTCGTCGTGCGTGCCCTTCAGCGTCGTGAACTTCTGGCCGTCGATGAAGACGGGGCAGCTCGGGGCCTCGCCCGTGCCGGGCAGCGAGATGCCGATGTTCGCGGCCTTGCTCTCGCCGGGGCCGTTCACGATGCAGCCCATCACGGCGAGCGTCATCGTCTCGACGCCGTCATAGCGCGTCTTCCAGGCAGGCATCTCCTGGCGCACGTAGTCCTGGATGCTCTCGGCGAGCTCCTGGAAGAGAGTGGACGTCGTGCGGCCGCAACCGGGGCAGGCCGTCACCGAGGGCGCGAAACTGCGGAGGCCGAGCGACTGGAGGAGCTCGCACGCCGCGTACACCTCTTCGCGGCGATCGCCGCCCGGGCGCGGCGTGAGCGACACGCGGATCGTGTCCCCGATCCCTTCGTCGAGCAGCACGCCCATCGCGGCGGACGACCACACGAGCCCCTTCGTCCCCATCCCGGCCTCCGTGAGGCCGAGGTGGAGCGGCTGGTCGGTCTTCGACGCGAGGTCGCGGTAGACGGCGATCAGGTCGTTCGGGCGCGAGACCTTGCACGAGATGATGATCTGGTCCTTCCGCATGCCCGTCTCGAGCGCGAGCTCGGTCGACTGAAGCGCCGAGAGCACCATGCACTCGTTCACGATGTCTTCCGACGAGCGGCCGAGATCGCGGTCCGTGTTCTCCCGCATCTTCTGCATGACGAGCTCCTGGTTCAAAGAGCCGCCGTTCACCCCGATGCGCACGGGCCTCCCGAGGTCCCGCGCCACGGCGCAGATCGTCGCGAATTGTTCGTCCCGCCTCTGCCCCGTCCCGACGTTTCCGGGATTGATCCGGTACTTGTCGAGCGCCTTCGCCATTTCGGGGTACTTCGTGAGGAGGAGGTGCCCGTTGTAATGGAAGTCGCCGATAAGGGGCACGTCGCAGCCGGCGGCCAGGAGGCGCGTCTTGATCCGGGGGACCGCCGCGGCGGCTTCATCCACGTTCACCGTGACGCGGACGAGCTCGGAGCCCGCCTCGGCGAGCTCGAGCGACTGCTTGACGGTGCTTTCGACGTCGGCCGTGTCCGTGTTCGACATGGACTGCACGACGACCGGCGCGCCGCCTCCGACCTGGACCTTTCCCACCCGCACGCCGACGGTCCCGTGCCGCGCGCGAACCGTGCTCGAAGACATCAGAAGTTGACGTTCTTGAGGACGTCGAAGTACAGGACGGTGACCATGACGAGGACGAGGAACACGAAGCCTGCCTGCAGGAGCCGCTCCTTCACCTGGATCGAGAAGTCCCGGCGGAACACGGCCTCCAGCAGCGTGACGAAGATCTGCCCGCCGTCGAGGAGTGGGATCGGAAGGAGGTTCAGAATTCCGAGCTGCAGGGACAGGATGCCCATGAGAAGGACGAGCGCCGACGGCCCCGAGCGCGCCGCCTCACCCGAGAACTTCGCGATGTCGATCGGGCCCGAGAACTGACGTATCGAGCCGGTGCCGCGGAACAAGCGGCCCACGATCTGCCCCGTCACCTGCACCTGCCGGACGTTCTCGCGCCACGACGCCGCGAAGGCCTCGGAGAGCGAGAAGCGGCGGAGAACCGTCTCCTCTTTCGGTGCAAAGCCGATGCGCCAGTTCTCGCCTTCCTTCACGGGCACGACGTTCAGCGTCATCGTCACGCCGCCCCGCGACACGATCATCTCGATGGGTCTCGGCCCGTCCTTATCGAACGTGGAGGCGGCCTCGCGGATGAAGCGCACGACCTCGAAATAGAGGACGACTCTCTTGCCGCCAACGGAGACGATCTGGTCGCCCACCTGGAGGCCGGCCTTCGCGCCGGGATAGCCCGGGACAACCCGGGCGACCACGGCCGGGATGTAAGGGTTCAGACCCGTGTAGCCGATGTCGTACTTCGAGCGCGGCTCGGGGGTCAGCCTCAGGGTGAGCGGCTTCCCGTCGCGCTCGATGCCGACCGTGAGCTCTTCGCGCGGAGCGAGGCCCGTCTCGAGCTCCACCTCTTCCCACGTCGTTACGGGCTTGCCCGAGATCGTCGCGATGCGGTCCCCCGCCTGGATCCCCGCCCTCTCGGCCGGACTCTCGTGGTCGACGACCTTCACGACCGGGGCCTCGCCCTTGTACTTCGCGACCTCGACGCCGATGAGGAAGGCGAGCGCGGTGAGGAGGAGCGCCAGGACGAGATTCACGCCCGGCCCCGCGAAGAGGATGAGGAGGCGCTCGAGGCGCGTCCCGGGCTGCGTCACCGAGGCCTCGGCCGTGCCCGCGACGATGTCGCTTTCGTCCGGCCCCAGGCCGACGACTTTCACGTAGCCGCCGAGCGGGATGAGCGAGACGCGATAGTCCGTCTCGTTCTTCTTCCAGCCGAAGAGGCGCTTCCCGAATCCCAAAGAGAAGATCTCGACCGGGAACTTGAAGAGCTTCGCGACGAGGAAATGTCCCCCCTCGTGAAACACGATGAGGAACGAGAGAACGAAGATCAGGGCGAGGATGTTCGTCGGAATGGTCATGAGGCCTCGGGGGTGTTACGCGGGAAAGGCGGGGGCGGTTGCCGCCCGCGGGCTGGTTTCGAGGAGAGGAAGGATGGCGGCGGCCTCGCGCCGCGCCCAGGCGTCGGCCTCGAGCGCATCCGCGACGGAGGTTACTCCGACGACGCGGTGCCTGCCGAGAACGCGCGCAACCATTTCGACGATCGCGGGATAGGGGATGCGCCGGTCGAGAAACGCCTGGACGGCGATTTCGTTCGCGGCATTGAGCACCGCCGGCGCCGAGCCGCCGGTCTCGAGCGCGGCGTATGCGAGCCCGACCGCCGGATAGCGGGTCGGTTCCATCGGGAAGAACTCGAGCCTGCCGAGCGACGTGAGGTCCAGTCCCTCGAGCGGTGTCGGAATGCGGTCGGGATACGTGAGCGCGTAGAGGATCGGAAAGCGCATGTCGTTCGGCGACATCTGCGCGAGCACCGAACCGTCCACGTACTCGACCATCGAGTGGACGATCGATTGCGGGTGGAGGACGACGTCGATCTTCCGGCCCGGCACGTCGAAGAGCCAGCGCGCCTCGATGACTTCGAGTCCCTTGTTCATCATCGTGGCCGAGTCGATCGTGATCTTCGGGCCCATCTTCCACGTCGGGTGCCGGAGGGCGTCGTCCACGGTGATCGCCGGAAACGTGGCGAAGTCACGGGTGCGGAACGGCCCGCCCGAAGCCGTGAGGACGAGGCGTTTCACCTCCGCGTGAGTTCCCGCGCGCAGGACCTGATGGAGCGCGCAGTGCTCCGAGTCCACGGGCAGGACCGCGGCACCGGAGGCGCGCGCGGCCGCCATGAGCGGCTCGCCGGCCACGACGAGCGTCTCCTTGTTCGCGAGGGCCAGCGTCTTGCCGAGCTTTACGGCCTCGTAAGCGGGCGCGAGACCGACCGACCCCACGATGCCACCGAGAACGACATCGGCCTCGGGAAGGGTCGCCACGTCCACGAGCCCCTGAGAGCCGAAGCCGACCGAGAGGCCGGGGAATTCCTGCCGGAGCCGCGCCGCGTCCTCCCGCGTTCTCACCGATACGACCTTCGGGCGGTGCGCGGCGATCGCGGGCAGGAGCTTCTCGAGGTTCGACCCGGCCGACATCGAGACGATCTCGAAGCGCCCGGGGAAATGGGCGACGACGGACAGGGCCGAGTCCCCGATGGAGCCGGTTGCGCCGAGGAGGGCGATGCGCTTTTTCATCGGGGCAGGGCTCCCGGCACAAACGCGAGGGCGAAGAGGAGGACGGGCGAGGCATAGAGGAGGGAGTCGAGCCGGTCGAGGAGGCCGCCATGGCCGGGCAGGAGACCGCCGGAATCCTTCACCGCGCAGCTCCGCTTGAAGGTGGATTCGAGGAGATCCCCGACGACCGCCACGACGGAGACGACGAGGCCGAGCGCCGCGCCGAGAAGAAGGGTGCGCGGCGCGCCGGACGTGCCGGTCGCACCGGACGCCGAGCGGAAGAGGAGGAGAGCCGCGGCCGCCCCGAAGGCGAGGCCGGCCCCGAGCTGGCCCCAGAGGCCTTCCCACGTCTTCTTCGGGCTCACGACCGGAGCGAGCTTCCGCTTTCCCCACCGGCGCCCGACGTAGTAGGCGGCGGAGTCGCCGGCCCACACGATCGCGAGCAGGAACACGACGGGCTGCCAGCCGATCGCGCGGAGGCCGACCATTGAGCCCGCGCCCAGCGCGACGTAGAGCGTCGCGAAGACGGACGAGGCGGACGACGCGAGGAACACGGCTTCGCGGGACGACGCGAACATGACGAGTGTCGGCAGCGCGAGAAGCGTGACGCCCGTGAGCACGACGAGCGCGAGGAGGGAGGCGAGATGGGCCGCCGCCACGAAGGCGAGGAAGAGGCCGACGCCAGCGGGTTTCGGGACGATCCATCCCGCCGCCTCGATCAGCCGGTAAAACTCCAGAAGCGCCACGGTCGCCGCCAGGGCGACGAGGAGCGCCCAGGCCCAGGGAGGCGCCGCCACGAGCACCGCGAGGACCGCGGGGATGAGGACCGCGGCGGTGAGCTCCCTCTGGAATTTCATCGTGACGCGGTCGCCGGTTGCGCCGCCGGCGCCGCGACCACGTCCCGCCTTCCTTCCGATTCCGAGACGCCGCCGTAACGGCGCTCGCGCTTCTGGAACTCCGTGAGCGCCTCGAGGAAGTGTCCCGCGCGGAAGTCGGGCCACAGCACGGGCGTCACGTAGATCTCGGCGTAGGCGATTTGCCAGAGGAGGTAGTTCGAGATGCGCATTTCGCCGCTCGTGCGGATGAGGAGGTCGGGGTCGGGCAGCCCGGCCGTGTAGAGCTGCGATTCGATCGCGGCCTCGTCGATGTCCTCGGGGCACAACGTGCCCGCCTGCACTTTTCGCGCGAGCGCCCGCATCGCGTCGGCCAGCTCGGCCCGGCCCGAGTAATTGAGGGCGATGTTGAAGACCATGCCCTTGCCTTGTGCCGTGGCGGCGATCGCGTGCTCGAGCTCGCGCTGGACCGAGGAATCGAGCCCGTCCATCCGGCCGACGACGCGGAAGACGATGTCGTTGTCGAGCAGCGTCTTCAGCTCGCGCCGGAGATATTCCTTGAGGAGCGCCATGAGCGTCGCAACCTCGAGGTGCGGGCGCTTCCAGTTCTCCGTCGAGAACGCGTAGAGCGTGAGCGCCGTGAGCTCGAGGCGCGCCGCCGTCTCGACCGTCGCCCGCACCGAGGCGATCCCGGCGCGATGACCCTCGACGCGCGGCAGGCGCCGCTGACGCGCCCACCGTCCGTTGCCGTCCATGATGACCGCCACGTGCCTGGGCAGACGGCCGAGGTCGAGGGCGTCGAGGAGCGGCCGGTCGGGGGCGCCGGGCGCGGTGATGGAGTCCTTGTTGATCATTTCTGCGTTCGGGGCGAAACACGACCCCAGACTCTGATTCTATCCCGATGAAACGGGCGCGCCGGCACGAGCCGGGGACTCCTCCGGAAGCGTCTCCGGGGGATACAGGACTCTCTCCAGCGTGAGCCCGCGGGCCTCGGCGGTGGGACCTGGCTTCGCGAGCGCCTCCTCGGGCCGGATCCGCCCCCGCCCCGCGTCGCGGAGCGTCCCGACGAGCCGGCGCACCATGCCGCGAAGGAAGCCGTCCCCCGCCGCGGTGATCACGAGAAGCGTGCCGCGTTCCGCAACGTCGAGCCGCGCGAGGGTCCGCACTGTCGTCCCCGGGTTGGACCCCGTGAGCGAGAAGGGCGCGAAGTCCCGGTGCCCCACGAGGGTCGCCGCGGCAGCACGCATGGCCGCGACGTCCAGCGGCTCTCCCGCGAGGGCCTCGACGAGGCCGCGATGGGGATGGAGCGTTTCGCCCCGGCGCAGGCGGTAGACGTAGATCTTGCCGGTCGCCGAGTGGCGGGCGTGGAAGTCGGATTTTGCTTCGGAGACGGAGAGGACCCGTGCGTCCCATGGGAGCTTCGTGTTCAGGCCACGTCGTATTCCTTCGAATGGTATTGATGGCGCGGCGGCGGGAAGGTCGACGTGCGCGACCTGCGCCTCCGCGTGTACACCGGTGTCCGTCCGTCCCGCGCCGTGGACGCGAACTTCCGCCCGGTAGACCTCTTTCAAAGCAGATTCCAATTCTCCCTGTATGGTCCGCGGCGCCGTGCCGTCGGCCCGGGGCGCCTGAATCTGCCACCCTTCGAAGAATCTTCCCAGATAGGCCAGCTCGAGTTTCAGCCTCACGTGAGCGATTATCGGTTGCCCGCGCTATCGTCGGTCCGATGCCCGCTCCTGCGCTCGTCGTCACCGAGATTTTTCGCAGCCTCCAGGGCGAATCGTCGTTCGCGGGACTGCCGTGCACGTTCGTGCGTTTGACGGGGTGCGCGCTCCGATGCGTCTGGTGCGACAGCGCCTACGCCTTTCACGGGGGAACGGCCCGAACGCTGGAGGACGTGCTCCTCGAGGTGGAGGGCCTCGGCGCCCCGCTCGTCGAGCTGACGGGAGGCGAGCCGCTCGAGCAGGAGGGCGTCTACTCGCTCGCCGCGGCGCTCTGCGACCGCGACTACACGGTTCTCCTCGAGACGGGCGGCCACGTCCCGCTCGACCGCGTCGACCCGCGCGTCCTCAAGATCGTCGACGTCAAGTGCCCCGGCTCCGGCATGCAGTCCCGCAATGACCTCGAGAACCTGAAGCTGCTCGGCCCGAAGGACGAAGTGAAGTTCGTCGTCGCCGACCGCCGCGACTTCGACTGGGCGATCGCCCTCATCCAGGAGCATCGCCTCGACGAGACGCACGCCGTCCTGATATCGCCGGTCTTCGAGGGCGCGGTGTCGAAGGTCGCCGCCGACGTCGCCGAATGGGTTCGGGATTCGAAGAGGAAATTGCGCTTGAATCTCCAGATCCACAAGCTGCTTTGGGGAGACGTGCCCGGGAGATGAGCCGCCCTCTTCACCTTCCAAGAAAATATTCTTCTTCCTCTTCTGCACCGATTCCCGGAGCTCCGGCGCGGGGCGCGCGCGCGTGCGTCGTGCTCCTCTCCGGCGGTCTCGACTCGGCGACGTGTCTCGCGCTCGCGACGCGCTGGGGCTGGACCATTCACGCGCTCTCCTTCGACTACGGCCAGCGCCACCGCGTCGAGCTGAGGGCGGCGCGCGCTCTCGCGCGGCGCTACCGCGTTACCTCGCACCGCATGATCGCGATCCCGTCCTTCGGCGCGCTCGGCGGTTCGGCGCTGACGGACCGCGCGATCCGCGTTCCGAAGGAGGCGCTCGGGAAGACGCGGATCCCCGTGACGTACGTCCCCGCGCGAAACACGCTCTTCCTCGCCTTCGCCCTCGCCTTTGCCGAGACGCGGGGCGCGACGGAGATCGTCATCGGCGCGAATGCGCTCGACTACTCCGGCTACCCCGACTGCCACCCGGAGTTCCTCGCCGCCTTCGAGCGCACAGCAAGGCTCGGGACGAAGGCCGGAAGCGAGGGCCGAGGCTTCAGTATCCGGGCGCCCCTAATCGCCATGACGAAGGCCGACATCGTACGGCTCGCCTTCGCCCTCGGCCTCGACCCGGGTCTGACGACGTCCTGCTACGACCCAGGGAGAAAGGGCCGGGCCTGTGGGAAGTGCGACGCCTGCCTCCTCCGCGCGAAGGGGTTCGCGGAAGCAGGTGCAAATGATTCCAATAGGCAATCTATGTGATCTTACAGTGATACGTTAGATATTACTTGACAACGACGCAAGCAGATTCTATGTTTGCTGTTGATGAACGTCGAGCGCTTTACCCACAAGGCCCAGGACGCCCTCCAGAAGATGGCGCAGGGCGCGCGCGCGAAAGGGCATCCCGAGGTCACTCCCGAACACCTCGCCGAGGCCCTCCTGACGCAGGAAGAGGGCGTGGTTCCCGCGCTCCTCGAACGCGTCGGCGTCGCACCGGGCCTCGCGCTCAAGGACGTCGAGAAAGAGCTCGCGAAGCTCCCAACCGTCCACGGCGAAGGGGCGGAGCCGCGTTTCTCCCCCGCGCTCGTGAAGCTGATCGACCTCGCCGAGAAGATCGCCGGGGAATTCAAGGACGACTACATCGCGAGCGAGCATCTCTTCCTCGCGCTGCTCCGCGACGGCAAGTCGAAGGCCGCCAGGGCCCTCCTCGCCCGCGGCCTCTCCGAGGCGTCTCTCCTCGCCGCCCTCAAGGACGTACGCGGCTCGAGCCGCGTGGCGGACCCCGACGCCGAGGACAAGTACCAGGCTCTGAAGCGATACGCGAAGGACCTCACCGACCTCGCGAAGAAGGGCAAGCTCGACCCCGTCATCGGGCGTGACGAGGAAATCCGCCGCGTCATGCAGGTTCTGACGCGCCGCACGAAGAACAACCCCGTGCTCATCGGAGATCCCGGCGTCGGGAAGACCGCCATCGTGGAGGGGCTCGCCCGCCGCATCGTCGCGGGCGACGTTCCCGAGACGCTCAAGGACAAGCGCGTCGTCTCGCTCGATCTCGGCTCGATGGTCGCCGGTGCGAAGTTCCGCGGCGAGTTCGAGGAGCGCCTCAAGGCGGTTATCAAGGAGGTCGAGGAGTCCGACGGGAAGGTCATCCTCTTCATCGACGAGCTGCACACGCTCATCGGCGCGGGCGCGGCCGAGGGCTCCATGGACGCGGGCAACATGCTCAAGCCCGCGCTGGCCCGAGGCGAGCTCCGCGCGATCGGTGCCACGACCATCGGCGAATACCGCAAGCACATCGAGAAGGACCCCGCCCTCGAGCGGCGCTTCCAGCCGGTGCTCGTGGGCGAGCCCTCCGTCGAGGACACGATCGCGATCCTCCGCGGCCTCGCCGAGCGCTACGAGGTTCACCACGGCGTGAAGATCACGGACGCGGCGCTCATCGCCGCCGCGACGCTCTCGGACCGCTACATCGCGGACCGCTTCCTACCCGACAAGGCGATCGACCTCATCGACGAGGCGGCGTCGAAGCTCCGGATGGAGATCGACTCGCTGCCGACGGAGATCGACGAGGTCGAGCGCCGCGTCCTCCAGCTCGAGATCGAGAAGAAGGCGCTTCAGAAAGACGACGCCCGTCCCGCCAAGGACCGCCTGAAGACTCTCGAGCGCACGCTCGCCGAGCTCAAGGAGCGCTCGAACGGAATGAAGGCGCGCTGGAAGTCCGAGAAGGACGCCATCGCGGTCATTCGCGGCCTGAAGAAGAAGCTCGACGACACGAAGGTCGCCGCCGAGGCTGCCGAGCGTCAGGGCGACCTGAACAAGGCGGCCGAGCTGCGCTACGGCACGCTCACGAAGCTGCAGAAGGACCTCGAGGCCGCGCAGGCGCGCCTCGATGACCTCCAGAAGGACGGCGCGATCCTGCGCGAGAAAGTCGACGAGGACGACATCGCCGCGATCGTCTCGAAGTGGACGGGCGTCCCCGTCTCGAAGATGGTCGAGGGCGAGACCCAGAAGCTCCTGAAGATGGACGAGCGGCTGAAGCTGCGTGTCATCGGGCAGGACGAGGCCGTCGACGCCGTCGCGGCCGCGGTGCGCCGGGCCCGCGCCGGCATGAAGGACCCGAAGCGCCCCATCGGCTCGTTCCTGTTCCTCGGCCCGACGGGCGTCGGCAAGACGGAGCTCGCGCGCGCCCTCGCCGAGTTCCTCTTCGACGACGAGAACGCGATGGTCCGCCTCGACATGTCCGAATACCAGGAGAAGCACACCGTCTCGCGCATGATCGGAGCGCCTCCCGGATACATCGGGCACGACGAAGGCGGCCAGCTCACGGAGGCGGTCCGGCGCCGGCCTTACGCGGTCGTCCTCTTCGACGAGATCGAGAAGGCGCACCCCGACGTGTGGTCCGTCCTCCTGCAGGTGCTCGACGACGGCCGTCTCACGGATGGGAAGGGCCGCACCGTCGACTTCAAGAACGTCGTCGTCATCATGACGTCGAACGTCGGAAGCCCGATCATCCAGGAGCTTTCGGGCGTCGACGAGAAGCTGCTCAAGACGCGCGTCGAAGCCGAGCTTCGGGACCACTTCCGGCCGGAGTTCCTGAATCGGATCGACGACATCGTCGTCTTTCGCCGCCTCCAGCTCGCCGACATCGAGAAGATCGTCGAACTGCAACTTCGATACGTTGCCGAGCTCGTCGCCGCTCGGGGCGTGAAGCTCGCGTGGACGGACCCGGTGAAGACCTGGCTCGCGCGCGAGGCCTACGACCCCGTTTACGGCGCGCGGCCCCTCAAGCGGAACATCCAGAAGCTGGTCCAGGACCCGCTGGCGCTCAAGCTTCTCGCGGGCGACATCCACGAGGGCTCCACGGTCACCCTCTGGCTCGCCCCGGGAGGCGCGGCGCTCGAGTTCAGAACCGGCACGGCCGAACGGGCGGCCGCCAAGGCCCGTTAAGTTCATCGACTCGAGGAGGACATCATGAACGTCATCCGTTGGAACGACCCCTTCCGAGACCTCGCCTCTCTCCAGCACCGCCTGAACCGCGCCTTCGACACGACGCTCGCCCGCCCGGAGCGCAACGAGGAGGATCTCCTCACGGGAGCCTGGGCGCCCCCGGTCGACATCCTCGAGACGAAGGAGAAGACGATTCTCAAGGCCGAACTGCCCGGCTTCGACGAGAACCAGATCCATCTCCACTTCGAGGACGGCATCCTGTCGCTCGAGGGCGAGCGCAAGTTCGAGAAGGAGAACGCCGACGAGAACTATCACCGCGTCGAGCGCAGCTACGGCCGGTTCGTCCGCTCCTTCACGATCCCGTCGAGCGTCGACAACGAGAAGATCTCCGCCGCGTTCCACAACGGCATCCTCACCGTCGAGCTGCCGAAGCGCGAGGAGACGAAGCCGAAACAGATCAAGATCACGCCGGCGAAGCCTGCCCTAGACGCAAAGAAGTAACCGTGGAAAGAAGGGGCGGCTAGATGCTGGCCGCCCCCGACGCCACTTCCTCTTCCTTGAAGAGGTCCGTGGAGATGTAGCGCTCCGATGTGGACGGGATCACGAAGACGATGATCTTTCCCGCGCTCGCGGGGCGCTTGGCGATCTCGACGGCCGCGTGCGCGGCGGCGCCGGACGAGATCCCGCCGAGGATCCCCTCCTCTTTCGCGAGGCGCCTCGCCATCGCGAACGACTGATCGTTCGACACCTGGAACGTCTCGTCGACGAGCGTCGTGTCGAGGTTCTTCGGGATGAAGCCCGCCCCGAGGCCCTGGATCTTGTGTGGGCCGGGCGCGCCACCCGAGATGACCGGGGACGCCGTAGGCTCGACCGCGATGAGGCGCACGGAGGGCTTCTTCGGCTTCCAGTACCGGCCGACGCCCGTCAGCGTTCCTCCCGTTCCGACGCCGGCCACGAAGATGTCCATCTTGCCGTCCGTGTCGTTCCAGAGCTCGACGGCCGTCGTTGCTTCGTGGATCGCGGGGTTCGCCGGGTTCTCGAACTGCTGCGGCTGAACGCCGTTCGCGCCGTACTCGGCGAGGAGCTCCTGCGCCTTCGCGATCGCGCCCTTCATGCCCATCGGGCCGGGAGTCAGCACGACCTCGGCGCCCAGGAGCTTCAGCACCTTTCGCCGTTCGATCGACATCGTCTCGGGCATCGTGAGAATGAGGCGATATCCGCGGACCGCCGCGACGAACGCGAGGCTGATGCCCGTGTTCCCCGAAGTGGACTCGATGAGGACCGTCTTGCCCGGCGAGATCCTTCCTGCCTTTTCGAGCGCGTCGATCATGGCGACGCCGATGCGATCCTTCACCGAGTGCGCGGGATTGAAGAACTCCAGCTTTCCCGCGACGAGGGCGCCCGGCGCGATCCCCGCCGTCACGCGGTTGAGCCGTACGAGCGGCGTGTTCCCGATCAGTTTCGTGATGTCCGCGGCGATCTTCATGGGGGTTCCTCCGTGAGAGCGCGCCGGAATGGCGGGCGCGCGCCTTGCAAACAGTCTCGCGATGCTGGCGACTTCAGATCGAGTAGGAAAGCTCCTCACGCTCGGCCTTCACCTCGGCGACGAGCTGGGCGATGGTCATGCTGGACAAAAAGCGACGATGCGTTTCGAAAAGCTCCCGGTCGAACCTCTGAATCGCCGCGGGCGCCGACGTCTGCTCGGGCGACGGGTCTCGTCCCTCGCGGGAGTAGAGGGAGACGACCGAGAGGGCGGTCGCCGATGCCGTGAGGGGCGTCGGCCGGTACCCGCCGTTGCGGCCCCGTCCGGCCGCCACCAAGCCGCTCCTCACAAGGGGAAGCAGAAGCTGATGCACGGAGTCACGGGAGAGGTCGAGCCATCCCGCAAGCTGCGTGGAAGTCACGTCCGGCCCCGCCCGGTAAATGAGCTCGACGAGCGCCTGGATCGCTTTTTTCTGCCGCGTGTTTAGAATTGCTTAAATATCCTTTCGACTTTATCGAGTAACCATCATGCGAGCCCGAAAGAAAATGTCAAGCCGACTCCCCCTCCTTCTCATCTTCGCCCTCTGGTCCGAGGCCGCTTCATCGCAGCGGTCCGTGCCCCTGCCCGCTCCCCCGCCCTCGGGCGCGCGCGCGAAGCGCCGCACGCCGATCGTCGAGGCGGTCGAAAGGATCGGGCCGGCCGTCGTCAACATCTCCGCGGAGAAGCTCGTCCAGCAAAGGCGAAGCTCACTCGACTCGTTCTTCGGGTTCGACGCGCGTCCTCGCGGCTACAAGACGGAATCCCTCGGCTCGGGCGTCATCCTCGACGCGTCGGGCATCGTCGTCACGAACGACCACGTCATCTCGGGCGCCTCGCGCATCTGGGTCACCACGGCCGACGGGCGGGAGCTCGAGGCGAAGCTGGAGGGCGCAGACGCGGACAACGACCTCGCCGTCCTGACCGTGGACGCGAAGAACCTCAAGGCCGTGAAGATCGGCACGACCGCGGATCTCATGATCGGCGAGACGGTCATCGCGATCGGCAACCCCTTCGGTCTCTCGAACACGGTCACGACGGGCATCGTCTCGGCCGTGCACCGCACCGTGAAGGGCGAGTCGGGGCGGAACTACTCGGATTTCCTCCAGACGGACGCCGCGATCAATCCCGGGAACTCCGGCGGGGCGCTCGTGAACGTCCTCGGCGAGCTCATCGGCATCAACACCGCGATCGTCGGAGGCGCGAACACGATCGGCTTCGCGATCCCGATCGACCGCGCGCGCCGGGTCGTGGACGAGCTGCTCCACTACGGCGAGGTCAAATCCGTCTGGCTGGGCCTAAGGGGAACGAGTGTATCGCTCGGAGCTGACCGTCCGTTGCGACCGGGCGCGCGCGGCCAGGGCCTCCGCGTGCGCTCCGTCTATCCCAACTCGCCGGCGGCGCGCGCGGGCCTCGAACCGGGCGACGTCGTGGTCGCAATCGACGGCCGCCCGGTCGAGGGACGCGACGACTTCGACACCGCCCTCGCCTCCGCCGGCACGGGGCGCGCACTCGCGGTCGCCTTCCGGCGCGAGGGTCAGGAGCGGATGGCGCGCCTCACGACCGAACGCACACCCGACGACCTCGGCCTCGAGATCCTGCGGCGCGAGCTCGGGGTCGTCGTACGCGACACCCGCAATGGGCCGATGGTCTCCGCCGTCACGCGCAACTCGCCCGCCGACGGAAAGGGGATCGATCGGGGCGACCTGCTTCTCGCGGTGAACAACCGGAAAGTGAAGACGGTCGAGGAGCTTGCCAAGGCAGTCGAAGGCGGATTCTCGCGCTCGAGCCTCGTGCTCTCCGTGTTCCGGGAGCCGTACCTCTACAGCGTCACGTTCGGGCTGGAATAGAAAACTTCAATTCCGACACGACGATCCCGGCGAGGACGAGCGCCGCGCCGGCCCAGTCGCGGCCCGTCATCCGCTCGCCCAGAAACAGGGCCGCGAAGAGCGCGGTGAAGACGGGCTCGAGGGCGAAGAGGATCGCCGCGTGGGTCGCGGACATCCGCTGCTGCGCCCACGTCTGCGCGAGAAACGTGACTACGGTGGCGGCGAGGGCCATCCAGAGGATGGCGGCGGCGACACGTGGCGTCAGGACGAGCGCGCGCGACTCGGCCGCCGCAAAGGTCCCGTTTCCGCCCAGAAACGGCGCGAGGGCGAGCCGCGCCACGCCCACGGCCAGCGCCGCCGCCGCGATCTGCCCGAACGAGTACCACCTCACGTCATGCTTCGGCGCCGTCTCGCACATCACCACGATGAGGATCGCGTAGGAGACGGCTGTCACGACGATCAGGAGATCCCCGCGGTTCCACCCGGCGGCCGCGTCGCGAGGCCAGGTGAGCACCCCGAAGCCCACGGCAGCCAGGACGAGGCCCGCGAAGTTTTCCGGCGTGGGCTTCTTGCGTGTCATGAAGTAGCCCGCGACCGGAGTCATCGGAACCGAGAGGCCCGTCACGAAGGCGGCCTTGCTCGCCGTCGTGAAGAGCTGGCCCGCGATCTGGCATCCGATGCCGATGGCAAGGAGGACACCGATCACCGCGCTGTCCCGCGCGAGATCCGGCGTCCGCGGGCGGCCACGAGCGAGCACCCAGAGGACGAGGGCCGCGAGCGCGAACCTTACGAGGACGAAGACGAGCGGCGGGGCCGTCTCGATCGCGAGCAGGTTCACGATGAACGTCGACCCCCAGATCGCCGTCACGACGACGAGCACGAGGTCCGCCCGGAGGGCCTCGCCAGGGGGCAGGGAGACGGCGGCCGGGGCGGTCATGAACGGCACATCATGCCTGAGGGCGCGGCTGCTATTCTCGCCGCCCGATGACGGCCCCTCGCGTGCGTTTCGCGCCCTCCCCGACCGGCTCCCTCCACGTGGGCGGCGCCCGCACGGCGCTCTACAACTGGCTCTTCGCGCGCCGACATGGCGGCACGTTCATCCTCCGGATCGAGGACACCGACGTCGAAAGGAGCCGCCGCGAGCTGACGGACCAGATCCTCCATGCGATGCGCTGGCTGGGCCTCGACTGGGACGAGGGCCCTTTCTTCCAGAGCGAGCGGAGCCCTCTCTATCGCGAGGCGGCGGACCGCCTCCTCGCCGAGGGCAAGGCCTACCGCGCGTTCGAGACGCCCGAGGAGCTCGACGCGATCAAGAAGGCCGGGGAGGCGGCCGGGAGCGCCTTCCGCTACGACGGCCGCGCGCGCGCGATCCCGAAGGAGGAGGCCGACCGTCGGGCCGCCGCCGGCGAGAAATTCGTGCTGCGCCTGCGCGTGCCGGACGAAACCCTCGTCGTCGACGATGTCGTCCAGGGGAAAGCGGAGTTCCCGGCGGGAGCGCTCGACGACTTCGTCCTCGTGCGCTCGGACGGCCACCCGCTCTACCACTTCACCGTCTGCGTCGACGACGTCGCGATGGGGATCACGCACGTCATCCGCGGCGTCGACCACCTCCCGAACGCGCCGAAGCACGTGGCGCTCTTCCGCGCGCTCGGCGCCCCGGCGCCGGTCTTCGCGCACCTCGGCATGATCCTCGGCGCCGACGGCAAGAAACTCAGCAAGCGCCATGGCGCGGCGGGCGTCGAGGAGTTCGAGGCGCAGGGAGTCCTCCCCGAAGCGCTCGACAACTTCCTCGCGCTCCTCGGCTGGTCGCCCGGAGACGACCGGGAACGAATGAGCCTCGCCGAGATGGTCGCGCTCTTCTCGCTCGAGCGCCTCGGCCCATCGCCCTCGCGCTTCGATCACGAGAAGCTTGCGTGGATGAACGGGCAGTATCTCCAGGAGATTCCCGCGGAGCGGCTCGTCGCCCTGCTGAAGCCGTTCGGGGTCCCGGACTGCGATGCGGACGTCCTCGTCCGCGCCGCTCTCCTCCACCGCTCGCGCGCACGCACGCTCGTCGAGCTCGCCCAGTCCCTCGCGATTTACGGCGAAGACCCCGCGACATTCGACGAGGCGGGTCTGAGAAAATTCGGAAAGCCCGGGATCGCGCCGCTCGTCCGCGAGCTCGCCGAGCGCCTGTCGGCGACCGAGCCGTTCGCGCACGCGGCGCTCGAGGAAGTCGCCCGCGCCCTCGCCGCCGAGAAGGGCATCAAGCTCGGGGAGCTCGCCCAGCCGGCCCGGCTCGCCCTCACCGGAGTCCTCGCGTCGCCGCCGCTCTTCGAGATGATCGAGGTGCTGGGCAGAGAGACGACGCGGCGCCGCCTCCTGGCTTTCGCGGACCGGATCGCCGACCGGGTCAAGGAGCCGGGCGCGAGCGCTCCCGCGGTACCCTTGAAAGACTCATGACCGAAGCGTCCGCCCCCGCCGCCGAGACCCCCGGGAAAGACTTCATCCGGGAGATTCTCGACGAGGACCGGCGCACCGGAAGGCACGCCGGGCGCGTCGCGACGCGGTTCCCTCCCGAGCCGAACGGCTATCTCCACATCGGCCACGCGAAGTCGATCTGCCTGAACTTCGGCGTCGCGATCGAATACGGCGGCACGTGCAACCTGCGCTTCGACGACACGAACCCTCTCAAGGAAGAAACCGAGTACGTCGACTCGATTCAGGAGGACGTTCACTGGCTCGGGTTCGACTGGGGAGACCGGCGTTTTTTCGCGTCCGACTATTTCGCGAAGCTCTACGAGTTCGGCGAGGCGCTGATTCGGTCGGGGAAGGCCTTCGTGTGCGATCTCTCCGCCGACGAGGTCCGCGCGACGCGCGGCACCCTCACCGGGTCGGGGACGAACAGTCCGTACCGCGACCGGTCTCCCGCCGAGAGCCTCGACCTCTTCCAGCGCATGCGCGCCGGCGAGTTTCCCGACGGCTCGCGCACGCTTCGCGCGAAGATCGACATGGCGTCGCCCAACATCAACCTGCGCGATCCCGCGCTCTTCCGCATTCGCAAGACGGCGCATCACCGCACGGGCGACGCGTGGTGCATCTATCCGATGTACGACTACGCGCACGCGCTGTCGGACTGGATCGAGCGCATCACGCACTCTCTTTGCACGCTGGAGTTCGAGGACCACCGGCCGCTGTATGACTGGTGTCTCGAGGCGCTCGACCTTCCGGAGCGCCCGCGCCAGATCGAGTTCGCCCGCCTGAACCTCACCTACACGCTGCTCTCGAAGCGGAAGCTGCTCCACCTCGTGACGGGCGGCCACGTGAAGGGCTGGAACGACCCCCGGATGCCCACACTCGCGGGTTTCCGGCGGCGCGGCTTCACCCCCGAAGCGCTCCGCGACTTCTGCAACCGCATCGGCCTCGCCAAGCGCGACAGCGTGGTCGAGGTCGAACTGCTCGAGCACTGCCTGCGGGAAGACCTGAACCGCCGCGCGCCGCGCGTCATGGCCGTTCTGGATCCCGTACGCGTCGTCCTCACGAACTATCCCGAAGGGCAGGTCGAGGAGCTGGACGCCGTCAACAACCCCGAGGACGCGTCGGCGGGCACGCGCAAGGTTCCGTTTTCGCGTGAGCTATTCATCGACCGCGACGATTTCCGCGAGGTGCCGCCGCCGAAGTACCACCGCCTCTCGCCCGGGAAGGAAGTCCGCCTCCGATGGGGCTACCTCATCCGCTGCGAGGAGGTGGTCAAGGATCCCGCAACCGGCGTGATCACCGAGCTTCGGTGCACGTACGACCCCGCGACGCGCGGCGGCGAAGCGCCCGACGCGCGGAAGGTGAAGGGCACGATTCACTGGGTGTCGGCGGCGCAGGCGCTCGAGGCCGAGGTCCGCCTGTACGAGCGGCTCTTCTCGAACCCGAATCCGGACGAGGCGCCGAAAGGACGCGACTTCCTCGCGAACCTCAACCCGGGCTCTTTGGTCGTGAGGACCGGCTGCCGGGTCGAGCCGTCGCTCGCCTCCGCCAGGGCGGGCGGCTTCTTCCAGTTCGAGCGCGTCGGGTACTTCACGGTCGACCCCGACACGGCGCCGTCGCGCCTCGTCTTCAACAGGTCCGTCTCGCTGCGCGACTCGTGGGGCAAGATCGAGAAGAACGCCCGCGCCGGCGCGTGACCGCGCGCGAGCGTCCCCTGCTGTGGGCCCCCGTCGCGCTTCTTCTCGGCTTCGAGTTCTTCCTCTCGGCACAGTCGCCGGGCGCCATGCCTGACCTCGGCCCCGAGTTCTGGGAGAAGGACAAGGTCGAACGCGCCCGGCCGCTCCATCGAGATCGAAGACGTCCTCGCGGACACGGCAGGCGTCGCGCTTGCGGTTCTAATTGGGGAGAAGATTCTTAGAAGGGTCGGATTGGGAAGGGTGGTTCACTAGGCGCGGAGGGGGCGCGGGGGAACCCGGCCCGGGTTCCCCCGGAACAGGATGCCGCCACTCGCTCCCGCGCCCCAAGCGCGTCGCGCGGCTCCGCCGGGCGAGCGAGTGGCTGGGGGGCAGGGATTCGAACCCCGATAGCCAGAGTCAGAGTCTGGAGTCCTACCGTTGGACGACCCCCCAGTGAGCGCGGGGCGGCGGATTATGCGGGTCGCCCCGCGCGCGGTCAAACCGTGCGGCTATGAGGCGCCGAGCGCGCGGAAAAAGGCCGCGAGATCTTCCGGCCTGCCGCTGCCCTGGTACGTCATCGAGATCGAACCGAGGGACCGCCCGGCCTTCGGTGGCCGTCCGGGCCGTCCGCGCCGGACGGGTGCGGCTGCAGCGCCGGAGTCTGTCGTCATCGCCTTCGGAGCCGTGGCCCGCGCGGCGCGGCGACGTCTCGACCCGGCGGGACGCAGGCGCGAGACGTCCGGCGGTCCGAGGCGCACGCCGAACTTCGAGCCGACCGCGTCGATGACCTTCTTCGCCTCGAGCACGGGGTTCTTCTTGAGCATCGCCTGCGCGAAGGCGATCGCGCCCGGACGATCGATGCCGAGACGTTTGCGCGCGTCGCGAATGACTCCGGCGCTGATCGTGGCGGGATTCAACTTGAAGGCCTTGCCGATCGCGGCCTTCACTTCGCGCTCTGTCAGAGCCTTGTTCTTCTTGACCAGATCCAAAACGAACGCGCGGATACCCGCTAGATTCTTGTCCATTTTTCGTTCCTCCCCGATCGGCAACTCTGCCACATGAAGGACCACAAAATCAATATTGGGGAGTACCGAGTCCGACCTCGCGGTTGACGGCGTCGAAACCCTGCCCTCCCGGAAATCCGACGGCCGATGCGCTCCGGCCTCCCGCGCGCGGTGACGCGATAGAATGACCCTCCCATGCTGCAAGACTTTCGCAACGAAGCGTTCACCGATTTCTCGCAGGCCGAATCCCGTTCCGCGTTCGAGTCCGCGCTTGCCCGCGTCGAGCGCCAGAGGGGGGTCGAGATCCCGGTCGTCGCCGGCGGCAGGCGCATCCGCACCGGACACTTTCTCGAAGACCGGAACCCCGCCGACCGCGCCGACGTCCTCTCGCGCCATCACCTCGCGGATCGCAAGGTCGCGGCGAAGGCGCTCGAAGCCGCGGTGAAGGCGCAGAAATCCTGGGCCGAGGTCGCGCCACGCGAGCGGGCGTCCGTGCTCCTTCGCGCCGCGGCACAGATGCGCGAAAGGAAGCACGAGCTCTCCGCCACGATGGTGCTCGAGATCGGCAAGTCCTGGCCCGAGGCCGACGTCGAGACCGCCGAGGCCATCGACTTCCTCGAGTTCTACGCGCGCGAAATGCTGCGCTGGGGCGGGGAAATCCCCGTGACGCCGTACCCGGGCGAATTCCCCGAGACGCGCTACCTTCCGCTCGGCGCCGGTGCCGTCATCCCTCCCTGGAACTTCCCCAACGCGATCCTGACCGGGATGACCGCCGCCGCCGTCGTCGCCGGCAACTCCGTCGTCCTGAAGCCGGCATCCGACACGCCCCTCGTCGCGTGGAAGGTCTTCACGCTCCTCGAAGAGGCCGGCGTGCCCGATGGCGTCGTGAACTATCTGCCGGGTCCGGGCAGCGACGTCGGCGATTTTCTCGTGGAAGCTCCCGAGACGCGCTTCATCTCCTTCACGGGCTCGAAGGCCGTCGGCCTCGGCATCCACGAGAAGGCGGCAAGGGTCGTTCGCGGCCAGCGCTGGATCAAGCGCACCGTCCTCGAGATGGGCGGCAAGGACTTCATCGTCGTGGACGAGGACGCGGACTTCGACTTCGCGGTCTCGCAGGTCGTCGCGTCCGCCTTCGGCTTCCAGGGCCAGAAGTGCTCGGCCTGCTCGCGCGCGATCGTGCACAGGCGCCTCTACAGGCGGTTCGTCGACGCGGTGATCGCCCGCACGGCGAAGCTCAGCGTCGGACCGACGCGCGACGGGAAAAACTTCATGGGCCCCGTCGCGTCCGAGAAGCAGTTCAAGACCGTGACCGATTTCATCAAGGTCGGACGGCGGGAGTCGAAGATCGGGACCGGCGGCGTCTGGCACGGCCGCACCGGCAATTTCATTCAACCCACCGTCTTTTACGACGTGAAGCCGTCCGCGCGCATCTTCCGCGAGGAGATCTTCGGGCCCGTCCTGGGAATCTCCGAGGCGCGCGATTTCCACCACGCCATCGAGCTCGCGAACGCGAGCGAGTACGGCCTCACGGGCTCGTACTTCGGCCGGGACCGCATGCGGATCGCCGAGGCGAAAAAGCGCCTCCGCACGGGCAACCTCTACATCAATCGCAAGTGCACGGGCGCGCTCGTCGGCGTCCACCCCTTCGGCGGCTTCGACATGTCCGGCACGGACAGCAAGGCCGGCGGGCGCGACTACCTCGGTCTCTTCCTGCAGGCCCAGTCGATTTCCGAGCGGCTATAGCGGCCGGCGGGCGCGCGGTTTTGGGAATGAACCGGTCGCGCGGCGCGTTGAAGACGGCATGATCACTCTCCGGAAGGCGGCCGATCGCGGCCATGCCGACCACGGCTGGCTCGACACGTACCACTCGTTCTCGTTCGCCGACTACCACGACGACGCGCACATGGGCTTCAGGGCCCTCCGCGTCCTCAACGAGGACCGCGTGAAGCCCGGGATGGGGTTCGGCACGCACGGCCACCGGGACATGGAGATCGTGTCGTACGTTCTCGAGGGCGCGCTCTCCCACCGGGACAGCATGGGAACCGGGTCGACGATCGTGCCAGGCGACGTTCAGTACATGAGCGCCGGCACCGGCGTCAGCCACAGCGAGCTCAACGCGAGCGATACCGGCCTCCTCCACTTCGTCCAGATCTGGATCCTCCCCGATCGCGCGGGCCACACGCCGCGGTACGACCAGAAGCGGTTCGAGAGGCACGACAAGCTCGGGCGCCTCAGGCTCGTCGCGTCGCCCGACGGCGCGGAGGGCTCGATCGCGATCCGCCAGGACGTGAGGCTCTACGCCTCGGTCCTCGACGAGGAGATGGCGACGTCCCTCGCGGTTCCGAAGGAGCGGCATCTGTGGGTGCAGGCGCTCCGAGGCGCCGTCGACGTGAATGGCCACACGCTGTCGGCCGGCGACGGTCTCGCGGCATCGGACGAGACGGCCTTCGCGTTTCGCCCGCGCGGCGGCGCGGCGGAGTTCCTGGTCTTCGACCTCGCGTGAGGCGCGGGGCGCGGCGTCGCCGTCAGAGATTCATCCGGCGAAGCAGCGCCTGAAACCGCGGATGGTCGCGTAGGCTGGCGAAGAGGTACGAACCCTTGATGCCGTAGATGGCCCCGGACCGCTGCTCGAACGCGCGCTCCAGGCAGTCAAGGGCAGCGTCCCGCTCGCCGAGGCCGGTGTGGACATGGGCAAGGTGGTAGGCGGCCACATATTGCGTTTCGGCCAGGACTTCGAGCTCGCCAAGGATGGCCCTCGCCCTCGCCACGTCACCAGTCTGGCCGCGGGCCTGGCCGAGCTGGGCGAGGAACAGGGTACTGTCCGGCGAGAGCTCGACGGCGCGCTCGAGGGCCGCGAGGCCCTCGGCGGTTCTCCCAAGTGCCATGCAGGCCCAGCCGAACACCGTGTGAAGACGCGGATAGGAGGCATCGAGCGCCAGAGCGCGCTCCGCCTCGGCGAGCGCCTCCTGCGTCCGTCCGGCCCGCATCATCTCGTTGGCGAAGTCGCTGCGGATCACCAGCGGGTCGAGCTCTCGCGCCCGCTGCATCGAGGCGAGCGACTCGTCGAAGCGCCCCTGCGCCGAGCAGAGCCAGCCGAGCTGCTGGTAAGTGTCCGCGCTGCCCGGGCTGAGCTTGAGCGCCAGCCGGAACTCCGCTTCCGCCCCTTTCCAGTCGAAATCGCGCGTGAAGAGGATCAGGCCCCTGATTCCGTGCGCCTCGGCTAGCCCTTCGTCGAGCGCCAGTGCGCGGTCCACCGCCTGCTGCGCGCGGGCGAACGCTTCTCCAGGCACCACGCCGCTGATTCCACCGATGACGCCCTCGGTGTGCGACTGCGCGATCCCGGCGTAGGCCAGCGCGAAGAGAGGGTCACGAGCGACCGCCTGCTCAAAGAGTGCGAGGCCTCGGATGGACCCTGCCTTGGTGAACTCCTGAAAGTGGTGCCTCCCCTGCAGGTAGATCTGGTAGGCCTCGAGATCGTGCGTCGGCCTCCGACCGATCCGCACGCGCTCGTCGAGGGTCAGCTCGGCGCGCAGCACGGCGGCGATGTGAAGAGCCACATCGGTCTGGATCGCGAAGATGTCGTCGAGGTCCCGGTCGTACGTCTCGGTCCAGACGTGCTCGTCCGTGCGCGGGTCCACGAGTTGCGCGACGATGCGCACGCGGTTCTTCGAGCGCCGGACGCTCCCCTGGACGAGCATGCCGACGCCGAGCGCGGCGCCGATCTCGCGCAGGCTCTTTTCGCGCGTCTTGAAAGCCATGGCCGACGTGCGTGACGTCACGCGCAGGGTCCGGATCTTCGCCAGATGAGCGATCACGTCCTCGGTGATGCCGTCCGCGAAGAACTCGTTCTCGGGGTCGGCGCTCATGTTCACGAAGGGCAGTACGGCAACCGATGGAAGACCGGCGGCGCCCGCAATGGCCGGGGAGCCGGCCTGCGGGGACAGCCCGCCGGTCTCCGGGGTCCCGTCCCCAAGCTGCGCGAGGTCCCGGGCGAGGTCCCGGGTCGACCCGTAACGCTCGTCCGGATCCTTCGCGAGACACCGCTCGACGATCCACCGGAGCCCGGCCGGAACCCCCGCCGCGGCGCGCCCGACCCGCTCCGGCTCCTCCCGGATGATTGCCGTCATCGTCTCCGGGGCGCTCGCCCGCGCGAACGCTTGCCGCCCTGTCACCATCTCGTACAGGACGGAGCCGAAAGAGAACAGGTCCGAACGGAAGTCGACCGGCCTCCCCAGAGCCTGCTCCGGCGACATGTAGGCGACCGTCCCCATCACGGTCCCGGGCTCCGTCATCTTCGACAGCGTGGGAGCCGTCGTCTCTCCGGAAGGGCCCGCTTCGGTCGTGGAGACCTTCGCCAGGCCGAAGTCCAGGATCTTCGCGAAGCCGTCTCTCGTGACAATCACGTTCTCCGGCTTCAGGTCCCGGTGCACGATGCCCGCCCCGTGCGCCTTCGCGAGGCCCTCGGCCACCTGTGCGGCGATCCGAAGGATCTTCTTCATCGGCAGCGTCCCCTCGGCGAGTTGCGCCCTCAAGGTCTCGCCCTCGATGAGCTCCATGACGAGAAGATGCCGCCCGGATATTTCCTCGAAGGAGTAGACCGCCGCGACGTTGGGATGGGTGAGCGAGGCCAGAAGTCTCGCCTCCCTCTCGAAGCGCTGCCGCTTCTCCTCACCTTCAAAGAATTCCTCCGGCAATACCTTGACCGCAACGTCTCTCGCGAGCCGCGTGTCCTTCGCCCGGTAGACCTCTCCCATCCCTCCCACGCCGAGCGGCGAAAGAATCTCGTACGGGCCAAGACGGGTGCCGGCGGAGAGTGTCATCGAGACGTCGTTGCGGTGGTCATGCTGCCGGCGGCTCCCGGTTCAGACGAGGGAGGGAAGGTCGCGGCAGCACGTCTCGCGACAGCGCTCGTAGACCGAGCCCCGCTTGACCGGCGTGAAGCCCGCGTCGCGGATGAGCTGGACCATGGCCGGCTCACCCATTTTGTTGTGCGAACCCGCGGCCGCGACGACGTTCTCCTCGATCATGATCGAGCCGAGGTCGTCGGCGCCGAACGACGTCGCGACGCTGCCGATTTTCGCGCCCTGCGTGAGCCACGAGCCCTGAACGTGAGGCACGTTGTCGAGATAGAGGCGCGCGATCGCGAGCGTGCGCAGGTAGTCGTAGCCGCCCGCCGTCTCGACCGTGCCGTCCATCGCCGTGTTCTCCTCCTGGAACGTCCACGGGATGAAGGCGGTGAAGCTTTCGCACCCTGCGGCGAGAGACGCATCCTGCACGCGACGCACGACGTCGAAGTGGTGGAGACGCTGTTCGTGGGTCTCGCCCACCCCGAACATCATCGTGGCCGTCGTCGGCATCCCGAGGCGGTGGGCCTCGCGATGCACTTCGGCCCACTTCTCCGTCGGCGCCTTCGCGAGCGCCCAGATCCGCTTGCGCACGTCGTCGTCGAGGATCTCGGCGCCGCCCCCGGGGACGGACTGGAGGCCCGCCTTTTTCAGACGCGCGAGGACGTTGGCGACGTTCGTCTTCTCCTTCTTGGCGAGGAAGTGGATCTCCGGCGCCGAGAACGCGTGGCGATGGACCTGCGGATACTTCTCGCGCAGGAACGACAGGACGTGCTCGTAGTAGGAGAACGGCAGCTCGGCGTGAACGCCGCCCTGCAACAGAATGCCGGTGCCTCCGAGGGCGATCGTTTCCTCGACCTTCCTCCCGATCTCCTCGAGCGGAAGGACGTAACCCTCGGCGTCGCCCGCGGGCCGGTAGAACGCGCAGAACGCGCAGCGGTAAATGCAGACGTTCGTGTAGTTGACGTTCCGGTCGATCTGGTAGGTAACGCGATTCGCGGGATGCATCCGCCGACGCACGGCGTCCGCCGCGGCCCCGGCCTCGAGCAGGGTCGCCTCGCAAAAGAGCAGGAGACCTTCGTCGTACGACAGGCGTTCGCCGCCGCGCACCCGCGCCACCGCTTCGGCCACGCGCCGCGAGCCGCCGAGCCCCGGCACCGGTGCGTTCGGCAGGACGGCGGGAACCGCCCGAGCGGAAGAAGCGACGACGGACATGCGGATGCCTCAGCCTTCCCGGCGGGGGACGAGCGGGACGCCCGCGAAGGGCGGCATGTCGGGCGACGAGAGAAGACCGTGCGCGTGGGCGCGGCGGTAGAACTCGGCGAGACCCTTCTCGTCCTCTTCCGCGAGGTCGTGGTGCAGATTTCCGTCGAGGTATTCCGCGAGGACCTCGCGCGGCATTCCGGTGCGGGCGACCGCGGCGTCGAGGATTTCGGAGGCGTGCGTCCGCGCGTACTCGCGCGACCACAGGAACGGCTCCGGCGGCACGGACGGCCTCACCGCCCAGACCGCGAAGACGAACGGCAGGCCCGTCAGCCGGCGCCACCCCTCCGCGAGGTCGAGCACATGGAGGCCCGAGAGGTCGGCCCGAAGCGCCGGGTCTCCGATGAGGAGAGCCGCGTCGTGGTGCGACAGCATTTCGTCCAGGTCCGGCGCGGCCGCGTGGAACTGAGGCGTCACGCCGAGGAGGTCGCGGAAGAGGAGGCGCGCCATCACGGCGGACGAGCGCGACGCGACGTCGAGGGCGACCGTCTTCGCGGCCTCGAGCGGCTGGCGGCTGACGAGGATGACGCTGCGCACGCGCTCGCGGGACGCGATCCCGACGCCCCGCACGATCCGGATGCCGGGGATGCGCGCGGCCTCCACCGATGGCACGAGCCCCGCCTCGACTTCCCCGCGCGCGAGGCGGTCGGCGCACGCCGACGGAATGTCCGTGAGCGCCTCCACGCCGTCCACCGCGCGCCGCAGGAGACCCCATGTGAGCGGCCAGGCGTTGACGTAATCCACCAGCGATGCACGCAGCACGTCGATCATGCCCCTCCTAAAAATACACTACGATGGCGGCGTCCGGGGCGGACTCGGCGACAATGAGGCGTGCCCCCCGCCGCTCTGCTCACCGTTTCCGTCGTCATGCCCTGTCTGAACGAGGCCGAGACGATCGCGCCATGCGTCGCCGAGGCGCTCGCCGCGCTCGCGGGGGCGGGCCTCGACGGGGAGGTTCTCGTGGCCGACAACGGCTCCACGGACGGCTCGCAGGGGCTCGCAGAGGCCGCCGGCGCGCGCGTCGTCCCGGTCGCGGCCCCGGGATACGGCGCCGCGCTCGCGGGCGGAATCGCGGCAGCGCGCGGCCGCTACGTCGTCATGGGCGACGCGGATCTCTCGTACGACTTCGGCGCCGTGCCCCACTTCGTGAAGGCCCTCGACGCCGGCGCGGACCTGGTCATGGGCTCGCGCTTCAAAGGCGTGATCGAAAAGGGCGCGATGCCGCCGCTCCATCGCTGGCTCGGAAACCCCGTCCTCACCGGGCTCGGCCGCCTCTTCTTCCGCACCGACGTCTCGGATTTTCACTGCGGCCTGCGCGGTTTCCGCCGCGACGCGCTCCTCAGCCTCGACCTCCGGACCACCGGCATGGAGTACGCGACCGAGATGGTCGTCAAGGCGGTGCTCTTCGGGCTCCAGATCGCCGAGATCCCGGTGCGCCTCCGGCCGGACGGCCGTTCGCGGCCGCCGCATCTCCGGACCTGGCGTGACGGCTGGCGCCACTTGCGGTTCCTTCTCCTCTATTCGCCGCGCTGGCTCTTCCTCGTGCCCGGCCTCGCGCTGATCCTCGCGGGCGGCGCGCTCATCGCATGGCTCCTGCCGGGGCCGCGCGCACTCTTCGGGGCCACGTTCGACGTCCACACGATGCTCGCGGGAGCCGGCATGGTCCTCGTCGGCGCGGCGGCGCTCTTCGCCGGCGTCTGCGCGAAGATCTTCGGCATCACCGAGGGCCTTCTGCCGAAGGATCCGCTTCTCGACCGCCTCTTCGACCGCTGGGTCACGCTGGAGACGGGACTCCTCGCGGGAGCGGCCTGCCTCGTCCTCGGCGGCGCTCTCGTGGGCCGCGTCGCAGCCCTCTGGGCCGGCGCCGACACCCACGACCTCTCCTACACGCAGACGATGCACTGGATGATCCCGGGCGTTCTCCTCCTCGTCCTCGGGGCCGAGGCCCTCTTCGGATCGTTCCTGCTGTCGCTCCTCGGCGTGCGGCGGCGTTAGCTTCCCGGGGCGAGCAGCCCTTCGATCGCTTCGACGGCCCGCGCGGCGCGCTCCGGCCCCGTGCCCATCACCTGCGCGACGCGCGCCCCCGCACGCCCGAGCGCTTCGGCGAAGAGCGAGTGAATCTCTGCGCGAGCCGTGGGCCGATCGCGCACGCCGTCCGCCGCCCAGGGGAGGTCCGGGTGGCAGAGGAGGTAGAGGTCGCCGACCCGCTCGACAGCGAGCCGCTCGATCCACGGCGGACAGCTCCCGTAGTAATGGCGCGCATAGACAATCGTCGAGAGGAGATCCTGGTCGAAGACGACGAGCGTGCGCCCAGCCTCTTCCGCCGTGTGGCAGGCGTCGTCCGCGAGGCGCAGGTGCGTCCGGGCGATCACGGGCACGTCCTCCGGCCCGAGGGCAACACGCCGCGCGAGGGCGACCTCGCGGGCGGCCTCGGCGGCCCATGCCGTCCGCCAGCGCGTGGCGAGCTCTCCGGCGAGCGTCGTCTTGCCCGTGCACTCGCCCCCCGTCACGACGACGCGCCGCACGCTCACCGAGGGGCACCCGCGCCGGCGAGGCTCCGCCGCCACGACGCGAGGCCGATTCCCGCGAGGACTAGGAAAAGCGCGTAGAGGCCGGCGGTCAAGTACAGGCGTTTCACGACGTACATTCCGATGTAGACGGTGTCCACCGCGATCCAGATCGGCCAGTTCTCGATCCACTTCCGCGTCTGGAGGAACTGCGCGACGAGGCTGAAAGCAGTCGTCCCCGCGTCCCACAGCGGAAGCGCCGCGTCGGTCTTCGAACGGAGGAAGGTCCCGAGCGCGGCGGCGAAGACGATTCCGACCAGGGCAGAGGCCGCGAGAACAACCCGGGGCGCGCGCGACACGACGAGCCGCCCGTGCGCCGCCCCTCCGCGCAGCCACGCCCACCACCCGTAGAGGCACAGCGCGATATAGACGCCCTGAAGGCCCATGTCCGCGTACAGCTTCGCATCGCGGAAGACGACCGCGTAGATCGCGACGTTCACGAGGCCCACGGGCCAGCACCACACGTTCTCGCGCGCCGTCAGCCACACGCCGAGAGCGCCGGTCGCGGCCCCCAGGATCTCGAGAGGGCTCACCAGAGGCCCAGGTCGAGCGTCACGGATACGCTGCGCGTCGCCGCCGCGTAGTAGTACGGGATACCCGAGACCGTGTCCTGTCCCGCGTCGCGCGTCACGTAGAGGTACGAGTACCCGCTCGGGAAGACGCGCCGGTTGTCGAGGAGGTTGTTGACGCGCACCGAGAGCCGTGGCTTTCCGGCCGAGACGAGACGCGAGAGGTCGAACCGGAAGGAGGCGTCGAGCTGGAAGAAGCGCGGCGCCTCGAGGCCTTCCGTGTTCGTGTTGTCGAGCCACGAGGCCGCGACGTAGCGGCCCGTGAGGCCGGCCGTCACGTGCGAAAGGGCCGTGGTCTCGAAACCGGCCGTCGCGACGAACGGCGGCGTCCCCACGGGCGTGACGCCGTGGAACGTGCGCGGCGTCGAGCCCGTGAAGTTTCCGTCCGCGTCGTATACGTCGTAGAACTGCGTCCATTCGCTGATCCGGCTGCGGTTCAGGTTCACCGCGGCCGTGACCCGGAGCGCGGGCAGCGCCTGCCACGCGGCGTCCAGCTCGAGCCCGCGGCGGAAGCTCTTCTCCACGTTCCGCCGCAGCGCGAGCCCGATCGGCGAGAGCTCGCCCGTGAGCGCGATTTCGTCGTGGAACTCCATGTCGTAGAGGTTCGCCCTGAGAACGAGGTCCTTCGTCCGCCACTCGGCGCCCAGCTCCACGTCCCAGACGCTCTCGGGCTTCACCGCGTTGAAGTCCGGGAGCGTCGAGGCGTTGTCCTCGCCGAGCAGAATGTCCGAGCGCGCCGGCTCGCGCTCGGTGCGGCCGATCGACACATAGGCGCTCGAACGGTCCGAGACGTCGACGCGCACGCCCGCCTTCGGGTTGAAGAACGTCCACCCGCGCCCGGCCTCCCCCACGTCGCCCGCGTAGGACAGGTGCGCGTACCGCACCTGCGCGTCGAGGAACGGATGCCACGCGCCGAGGTTGCCGAGGAGCTTCACAAACCCGCTGACTTCGTTCTTGTAGCCGTGATTGAGGTAGTTCCGCGGGCCGTCCACCTCATCCTGCGTGTGCGTACTGCTGTAGCCGTATGCATGCGCGCCCGCCGTCAGGTGGAAGGTCCCGAAATCGCGCGTGTACGTCGCGAGGCCTCCGCCGAAAAGCCACGACAGGCCGTACTCCTGCAGTCCCGTGCGGTTCTCCTCGTCCGCGAACAGGCGGTACCAGCCGCCCGCGCCCACGACGTAGCCCTGCAGGGAGAGGCTCGCGCTTTCCCCGAGCGCCTTCGTCCACTGCCCCGTCGCGAGGTACTCGTAGAAGTGGTCCTTCTCCTCGGGCGCGAGCGGATTGAACGTGAGGTCCTTCTCGAGGACGTCCTTCTCCACGGCGAGAAACGATTGCTGGATGCGCTCTTCGCCCGCGAAGCCCGAGAACCGGAGCGTCGACGTCTCGAAGTCGCGCGCGGCCGAGAAAAAGACGCTGTCCTGCTTCACGCCCGAGCTCTCGCGGAACCCGTCCGTCGTCTGCCACGACGGCCGCAGCGACAGCCGCCACCCGCCGCCGAACGACCCGCTGTTCCAGTTCGCGCTCGCCCGTGCCGTGCCGAAAGAGCCCGCGCCGAGCTGGAGGTCGAGCGACGGCGAGAGGGCCGGGTTGAGGCTCTCGAAGTTCACCGAGCCCGCGAAGGACGCGGCGCCCACGGTGGACGTCCCGACGCCTCGCTGGATCTGGACGCTCGCGACGTTGCCCGTGAGGTTCGCGAAGTCGGCCGTGTAGACGGCCGAATCCTCCGGCTCGTTCAGCGGCACGCCGTCGAACGTCATGTTCACGCGCGTCTGCCCGATCCCGCGCAGCGACAGGTACGCATACCCCTGCCCCGAGCCCGTCTCGGAGTACCCCGTTACGGACGGCGACTCCTGGAGCAGCATCGGCATCTCCTGCCCCCAGCTCTTCGCCGTGAGCTCGGGCCGGTCGAGGTCCGTCTTCGTGACGGGCGTGACGTCGTCCGCGCGGAGCGCCTTCACGACGGGGTACTCCGAGACGTGAGGCATGGAAGTCGGAGTCGGAGTCGGAGTCGGCGTGGGAGCGGCCTCCTGCGCGCGCGCGGCGGCTGCCGCCCAGACGAAAACCAGGATTGAAAGGGCCCAAAGGATTTTCGACGACATATGCGCTCTTTCTGCCTTTCCCTACGCCGGTTCAAACCGGATCAGGTTCCGGGGTGTGATCTCAGGCCCTCTCGGGCCACCCCCAGGCAGGGACCAATGTGTGCCGCTTCGGGCGCGGAGTCAACCCGCAGCCGGACGGGCCGCCGGCGCCTCGAGGCGCGGCAGGACGCGTGCGAGGTCTTCGTGGGCGCCGACGAGGACGAGCGTGTCGCCCGCCGCGAGACGGAGGTCCTCGGGCGGCGGCGCGAGGGGGACGCCATCGCGGAGGACGGCGGGCACGGCGACGTGCGCGGCGGCGAGATCCAGCTCGGAAAGGAGCCTGCCGTCCGCGGCCGTGTCCGGGAGGACGAGGAAGAGCTCGCTCGTCCCGGCCGCGACGAGCGCCGCGAGGCGCCGCCCTCCGGCAGCCTTCGACTGTGGGTCGCGCAGCAGGCGGTACGCCTCGTCGCGCAGGAGGCGGATCTGCGTTGCGACGACGTTCCCCGGCACGTGGAGAAGCCGGAGCACGCGGGCGACGAGCTCGATCGAGGTCTCGAACTCCTCCGGGATCACCTCGTCGGCGCCGAGCCGGCGGAGCGCCTCGACCTCCTTCACGTAGCGCGTCCTCACGAGGATGCGGACGGTCGGGGCCTGCATGCGGCTCAGCCGGACGACGCGCCGGCAGGCGTCCGGATCGGGGATCGTCACGACGACTCCGAGGGCGCGCGCGACGCCCGCCGCGTGCAGGCCCTCGAGGCCCGTCGCGTCGGCGCGCAGCGCGTCCAACCCCTCCTGGCGCGCCGCCGCGACGCGCTCCGGGTCGATGTCGACGAGGACGTGCGGGATGCCCGTCTCGTGGAGGACGCGCGCGACGTTCGTCCCGTTCAGGCCGGCGCCCACGACGACGATGTGCCGCGCGCGCGGCGCCTCGGCCCTCTCGCCGGGATCCTCGATGGCCTCGGGGAGCCGCACGGCGAGCGCGGGCCCGGCCGCGACGAGGAATGGCGCGAGCACGAGCGTCCCGACCGTCGCCGCGACGACGATCTGCTGCGTCTCCCCCGTGAGGAGGGCGAGCGAGACGCCCGTTGTCGCGAGAACGAAGGAGAACTCCCCCACGTTCGCGAGGGCGAGCGCGGCGCGCGCGGCCGTTCGCGGGACGGTGCCTGCCACCCGGAGCGCCACGAACGCGGCCGCCGTCTTGATCGCGACGAGGACGACGACCCCCGCCCCGACCTCGACCGGATGCCTCGCGAGGAACGCGGGGTCGAGGAGCATCCCGACCGAAACGAAAAAGAGGCTCGAAAGCAGGTCGTGGAGGGGGGCGAGCGTCGCGGCGACCTGGTGGACGTGGTCACTCTCGCCGAGGACGATCCCCGCCGCGAAGGCGCCCATCGCGGCCGAGACGCCCACCTTCTCGCCCGCCGCGACCATCGCGAGA
>Ga0209385_1000070_pt1 | contig 35737 bp, 33 predicted proteins | sample NGEPerB_FD_184506 | JGI IMG/M metagenome (GOLD analysis project Ga0209385, IMG submission 184506) | Arctic peat soil microbial communities from the Barrow Environmental Observatory site, Barrow, Alaska, USA - NGEE PermafrostAB12-B... | ecosystem: Environmental > Terrestrial > Soil > Wetlands >... | reverse complement strand
CGGCAATGCCCGTGGCGGCGCAACAGCCGAGTTCGGTTAACCCGACCGCCGCGGCGGTGAAGGAGCAGCAACTGCTCCAGCAGCTCAACAAGATCGAGGGCCGCGGCACCATCCCGGACGTGAAGTCTTACACGCTCGAGCAGCCGGCTGGCCGCGAGTGGCGCGAATACCGTACCGTCACGCTGAAATGGATCGGCGGCATCGCCATCCTCGGCATCCTGGCGCTGCTGACGATCTACTATTTGTGGCACGGGAGCATGCGCATCGAGAGTGGACGGTCGGGGCGAAAGATTCTTCGGTTTAACGTGTTCGAGCGTTTCGTGCACTGGCTGACCGGCGTCGCCTTCGTCATCCTTGGCATTACCGGCCTCAACATCACCTTCGGCCGCAGCCTGATTTTGCCGTGGCTGGGGGCATCGGCCTTCAGCGAATGGACCGAATGGGGAAAGTTCGCGCATAATTATATCAGCTTCGCCTTCACCACCGGCGTCGTGCTGATGTTCCTGATGTGGGTTGCGCGCAACCTGCCGACCAAGGCCGACATTGCATGGTTCAAGTCCGGCGGCGGCATGTTTGGCGGCAAAGAGCCGCCCGCCCACAAGTTCAATGGCGGCGAAAAGCTGATCTTCTGGATCTCGATGCTCGGTAGCGGAGCTGTTGCCGTGACCGGCTATATCCTGCTGTTCCCGTTCTACGGCACCACCGTTTCCGGCATGGAACTGGCCCAGGTCGTGCACAGCACCGTTGCGCTGCTCTACGTCGCCGCCATGTTCGTCCACTTCTATATGGGCACGATCGGTGTGGAGGGCGCCTTCGAGGCGATGGCCGACGGTACCGTCGACGTCAACTGGGCCAAGGAGCGTCATAGGCTCTGGTATGAAGAGGAAACGCAGCCCAGCGCCGCCCAGGGTCAGGCCATGCGGCCCGCCGAATAACTGGCATCCTCGTCGGCGATAAAAACGCCCGGCCTCGCAGCCGGGCGTTTTGCTATAAGGGGGCCATGCGCATCATCGGTCTCGCCGGCTGGAGCGGGTCGGGCAAAACCACGCTGATTAAGAAGCTTATTCCGCGCCTGCTCGCGCGCGGCATAGCCGTGTCCACGCTCAAGCACGCCCATCATGGCTTCGACCTCGACCAGCCCGGCAAGGATTCCTTCTTCCACCGAACCGCCGGCGCCACCGAGGTGATCATCTCGTCGGCCAAACGCTGGGCCATCCTGCACGAGCTGCGCGAGCAGCCGGAATGGGATTTGGCTGCTTTGGTCGGCAAGATGTCGCCGGTCGATCTGGTGCTGGTCGAAGGCTTCAAGCGCGACGCCTTTCCCAAGCTCGAGATCCACCGCATCGCCAATGGCAAGCCGCTGATCCACCCGGAAGACCCGCACATCGTCGCGGTGGCGTCCGACAGCGCTTTGCCGCAGGCGAAGGTGCCGGTGGTCGATCTCAACGATATCGAGGCGATCGCCGATCTCTTGCTTAAACACGCGGTGCCCATCTGATGGCGCAACTGACCGACGACTGCTTCGCCTTTTCCGGTCCGCTGTTGCCGCTGAGCGAGATGGAGCGGCTGATCGGCGAGCGCGTCGCGCCGGTTTCCGAAACCGAACGCGTACCGTTGCGCGGCGCGCGCGGCCGCGTCGTCGCCGCGGACGTGAAGGCGCCGGTCGATCTGCCGCCGTTCGATAATTCAGCGGTCGACGGCTATGCCGTGCGCCACGCCGATTTGAGCGCCGATGGCGACAGCAAGCTTGCCATCGCCGGCCGGCTGACCGCCGGCGCGCGGGCGGATATCGCGCTCAAGCCGGGCCAAGCCGTCCGGATTTTCACCGGCGCGGCGATGCCGGCGGGCGCCGATACCGTGTTCATGCAGGAAGACGTGACGGTGGACGGCGATCATGTGATCGTGCCGAAGGGCTTGAAGCTCGGCGCCAATCGGCGGCTGGCCGGCGAGGACGTGCCCGCTGGCCAGGTGGCGCTGCCGGCCGGCACCGTGCTGGAGCCGCAGCACATCGCGCTCGCCGCCGCGCTCGGCATCGCCGACATCGAGGTTCACCGCCGGCTGAAAGTGGCGATCTTCTCCACCGGCGACGAGGTGGTGGAACCCGGATCGCCGCGCGCGGGTGCCGCGATCTATGACGCCAACCGTTATCTGCTGAGCGAGTTGCTGGAGCGGCTCGGCGCCGTGGTCACCGATCTCGGCATTCTGCCCGACGACCCCGATGCGCTGCCGCGCGCGCTGCAAGCGGCGGCCGCCGGCCACGATCTGGTGGTCACCTCGGGCGGCGTCTCCACCGGCGAAGCCGATCATGTGCGCAGTGCGGTCGAGCGCATCGGCAGCCTGGTGTTCTGGCGCGTCGCCATCAAGCCGGGCCGGCCGGTGGCGATGGGCGTGATCCGCGGCGCCGCCGGGCAGGGTGCCGCTTTCGTCGGCCTGCCGGGCAATCCGGTGGCGGTGTTCGTGACCTTCGTGCGGGTGGTCAAGCCGCTGCTGCGGCGGCTGGCCGGCGCACGGCCGCACAGCCTGCTGCCGCTGCCGGTACGTGCCGCCTTCGCCTACCGAAAAAAGAAAGACCGCCGCGAGTATGTGCGGGTGGCGCTGCGGCGCGCGGCCGACGGCGAACTCGAGGCGGTCAAATATCCGCAGGACGGCGCCGGCATTCTGACGTCGCTGACCGAAACCGATGGACTGCTGGAATTTCTCGAGGATGTGACGGCGATCGAGCCGGGCACCCGCGTCGGGTTCCTGTCCTACGCGGCGCTTATTGGCTGATAATTTAGCGCATGATCCCGAAAAGTGGGAACCGGTTTTCGGATAAGATCATACGCAAGAAAAAAAGCTCATGCGCTGAGCCGCACGGCTGTGGTAGTGAAGGCCTTGTCGGCCGACTCTTGGATGCTGCTGAGCACGACCCCGCCGATCACCGCGATGATGATGGCCGCCACGCAGGCGACAATGAATGTTTTCATGGAATTGGTTCCTGTCCCAGACGCCCTATAGCTTACGACTATACCAGATATGGAACCGGAGCGAGCGCGGTCAAGATACGATGCGTTTCATCCGCCTAATGCTGCAGCGCAATGCGCATCGCGCGCTCGGCGTCTTCGGGCGTGTTGACGTTGAGGAACGGGTCGACCGGCTCAGCCGGCCAATCGGCGACCGCGACGCCGTGCCGTGCCGTCCAGACCTCGATCTTGCGCAGGCCCTCGTCGATCAGGGCTTTGCGCAGGCTCTCGCGTAGCGCCAGTGGCCATAGGCCCACCACCGGATGGCGCCATTCGCCGGAGCGGGCGCAGGCGAGCCCCACGCCGGCGCCCAGCTTGCGGCGGGCCTGGTGCAGGCGTTCCACCAGGTCGTCCGGCAGGAACGGGCAGTCGCCCGGCACGCTGAGCAGCCACTCGATGCCGTTGTTCTGCGCCGCCAGCCAGTCGAGCCCGGCGAGGATCCCGGCGAGCGGACCGACAAAGCCCGGCACGTTGTCGGGCACGACGGTCAAGCCGGTATCGGCGAAGCGCTCGGGGTCGCCATTGGCGTTGATGATGATGCCGCTGCATTGCGCCGACAGGCAAGCCAGAACGCGGTCGAGGATCGACACGCCGCCGATCTCGATGCGCGCCTTGTCGCCGCCGCCCATGCGGCGCGCCAGTCCGCCGGCAAGCACGAGGCCGAGCGTGGGGGGAGGGGGAATGTCAGTCATTGTTGCTCGTCATTCCGGGGCGCAAGCGCAGCGAGCGAACCCGGAATCCAGATGCACCCGCGTTCGTCTCTGGATTCCGGGTTCGCGCTAACGCGCGCCCCGGAATGACAGAATAACTCACTCATCATGCACGGCCGCCTTGCGCCGGTGCTTGCTGCTTTCCTCTTCGACGAAGGCGAGGTCCTGATCGAACACGATGCGGTCTTTGCCGGCGAGCGCGACGAAGCGCTTGCCGCGCGCGCGCCCGATCAGCGTCAAATTCGCCTTGCGCGCCAGCTCGACGCCCCAGGCGGTGAAGCCCGAGCGCGAGATCAGGATCGGAATCCCCATGCGCACGCACTTGATCACCATTTCCGAGGTCAGGCGCCCGGTGGTGTAGAAAATCTTGTCGGCGGCCTTCACCTTCTGCTTGAACATCCAGCCGGCGATCTTGTCGACCGCGTTGTGGCGGCCGACATCTTCCATATAGACCAGCGGCTGGTCTTGCTGCGCCAGCACGCAGCCGTGGATGGCGCCGGCTTCCAGATAGAGCGAGGGCGTGGTGTTGATCTCGTGCGTCAGCTTATAGAGCCAGGAGGTGCGCAAGGTCGCCTGCGGCAGCGAGACGTTCTCCAGCGCTTCCATCAGGTCGCCGAACACGGTGCCCTGCGCGCAGCCGGAGGTCTGCACCTTTTTCTTGAGCTTCTTCTCGTAATTGGTCTTGCGCTTGGTGCGTACCACCACCACCGCCAGCTCTTCGTCGTAATCGACGCCGGTGACCACGTCGTCGGGCAACAGCATGTTCTGGTTGAGCAGGTAGCCGGTCGCCAGATATTCCGGATAGTCGCCGATGGTCATGGCGGTGACGATTTCCTGGCTATTGAGGAAAATCGTCAGCGCGCGCTCGACCGTGACCGAGGTCTCGATCTTAGCCCCGGTCTGGTCGATGCCGGTGACGCGTTCGGTCAGCCGCGGGTCCTGCGGATTGGGCCGGATGATGTAAGTGTCGGTTTTCTTGTCCATGGCGCGACTATAGCAGAGGTTTTGCCGCCCTTTGAAATCTGCCCACTTTAGGTGGGCAGCGCCGATGCAATTGTCCATGTGTGGCGCGGCAAAAATCGCATGTCCTGTTCCCAAGCGGCGTGCGGTCATCATAAGATGTTCGCAACGACATAACGCCACAAAAGCCACGGGAGACGCCATCCATGCTGCGCGGAACCAAGGATCTCATGCTGCCGACCACCATCACCGGCTCGCTGCCGCGGCCGAGTTGGTACACCGAAAATCTCGGGCCGCGCAGCTTCCTCGACGCGATGGTGAACAACCAGTTCCGCGAACAGTACGTGGACACGGTTTCGGTCTATCTGCACGAGCAGGAAATGGCCGGCCTGGACATCGTCACCGACGGCGACGCGCATTTCGATTCAGACGTCGGCGGCCAAAGCTGGACCAATTATCCGCCGCGCCACATGGGCGGCTTCGACAAAAATCCGCAGCCGACACCGGCCGGCAAGGGCGGCCTGATGTTTCCGCCCGGCCATATCCTGCACGACTATCTGGAATCACGCGTCATGCCGGGCATCAATGGCCCGGTCAGCCGCGGCGATCTGCAATACGCCGCCATGTGGAAGGTGGCGCAGCGCATGACCAAGAAGCCAGTCAAGTTCGGCACCATTGGTCCTGAGCTGGTCGCCTTCGCAGTGCAGGATAAATACTACAAGTCGATCAAGGATCGCATTCTGGCGGTCACCGACGCGCTGAACGAGGAGCTTCATTCACTCGCCGACGCCGGCTGCCAGGTCATCCAATTCGAAGAGCCACAAATCCATCTGCTGGCGGTGCGCAATATCGTCGACGACGTGATCAATCCGGCGTTCAGCCTCGAGGTGTTCAATCGCACGGTGAAGGGCCTGCGCGCCAAGACGGAAGTCTGGTGCCACACCTGCTGGGGCAATCCATCGCAGCAGCGGATGTTCAAGGAAGTGCAGAGCTACAAGAACGCGCTGGAGACGCTGAACAAGGTCGATGCCGACGTGATCACCTTCGAATCGGTCAGCGCCGGCGGCGCCGATCTGGAAGCCATCGGCAAGATCATCACCGAGAAGAAGATTGCCATCGGCGTCATCGACCATCACTCGCTGCAGGTCGAGCGGCCGGATGAAATCGCCGAGCACATCCGCCGCGCGCTTAAATACATTCCGGCCGAGCGGCTGGTGATCTCGTCGGACTGCGGCATGGGTCGCGAGGGCATGAGCCGCCGCCACGCCTATTACAAGATCGTCTCCTTGGTGCTCGGCACCAACATGGTGCGCAAGGAGCTCGGCCTGCCGCAGGCTGAATGTCTGGCCGCCGACCCGCGCTATTCGCTGGTGGTGCCGAGCGCCTGACGCGCCCAGCAGCGTTACCAAAGACTGAACGCGCACGGGGCAATTTCTCCGGTCGCTTTGGCGCGCCTTCAATGAATTTGTGTTTATTGTGGCGTTGGGATGAGCCAGAAAGCTTTGCTGATGAAACCGCAGAACATTGTGATTGCGCTTGCGCTCATTGCCGGTGCCGCAAGTCTCTCCGTGCTGGCGCAATGGCCCGCGATCTCCGAACAGCAGGCGGCGCCCGCCGAATTCGATTTCACGGTACTGCACCGGCAGGCCAGCGACGCACTCGACAACCTCCGTCAGTCGCAGAAACGCCAAGCCCAGATGAGCCCTGCCGTCTTCTGATCCCATCCGGCCGCGGAAGGGCAGCAGCGCGTTCTAGCACTTACTTCGCCACCGCCTTCCGGCACGCTTCCCACACCTTGGCGGGCGTCGCCGGCATGTCCATGTGATCGGCGGCGCCGTTCGGGATCGCGTGCGAGATCGCGTTCATCACCGCGGCGATCGCCGCCGTGGTGCCGGCCTCGCCGGTGCCCTTGACGCCGAGCGCGTTGCTCGTGGCCGGAACCGAGTGCGCCGCTTCGCGCAGCTCGATCGGCATGGTGTGCGCATGCGGCATGCCGTAGTCCATGAACGAACCGGTCACCAATTGCCCGCTCACCGGATCATAGACCGCGTTCTCCACCAGCGCTTGGCCGAGCCCCTGCGCGATCGAGCCCTGCACCTGGCCTGCGACGACGATGGGATCGAGGATGTTTCCGCAATCGTCCACCGCGGTATAGGTGATGATATCGACCGCGCCGGTGTCGGGATCGATCTCCACCTCGGCGATGTGGCAGCCGTTGGGAAACGTCAGCGGCGTGTCAAGCTTGCCCTTGGTGTCGAGGCTTTCCGGGATCTCGCCGCGCGCCGCCATGTCCTTGGCGCGCTTGGCGGTCTCGAACAGCGAAATCCTGCGGTCGGTGCCGACCACCTCGAAGCTCCCCTGGCGGTACTGGATGTCGGACTCGGATGCTTCCAGTAGCGCCGACGCGACTTTCTTTCCCTTCGCCAGCATCAAGTCGGCCGTGTACACGATGGCGTTGCCCACGCACATGGCCGAGCGCGAGCCGACCGAGGCGAAGCCGGTCAGACCCATATTGGTGTCGCCATGCTGGTGCTCGATCTTGCGCGGATCGATGCCGAGATGCTGGCCGAGCAGCCGGGCGAACACGGTGGCGTGGCTTTGGCCGGTCGATTGCACGTTGCAGCCGAGGATCAGTTTGTCTTCGCCGGGAAAAGCGACCGAAGCCGTCTCCGTCGGCAGCGCGCCGGCGTGCTCCAGCATGCAGGATACGCCGATGCCGCGATATTTCTTGCGCCGGGCCGCTGCGCGCTTGCGCTTGTTGAAATTGTCGTAGTCGGCGAGCGCGAGCGCCTGCTCGACGATGCCGGGGAAATCGCCGCTGTCATAGGTGTTGATCGGCGTCTTGAACGGCATCGCCGACCGCGGAATGAGGTTTTTCTTGCGCAGGCGCACCGGATCGATGCCGGTGATGCGCGCGGCTTCCTCGACCGCGCGCTCGAGCGCGTAGTTTGCCTCCGGGCGGCCGGCGCCGCGATAGGGGCCGATCGGGATCCGGTTGCTGAAATAACAGGCCGCCGACACGTCGATCTTCGGGATCCGGTACATGCCGGGCAGGCAGCGCGCGAAATTATTGGTGTTGAGGCCGATGCCGGCGGTGCTTACATAGGCGCCCTGGTTGCACAGGTGCCGCACGCGCAGGGCCAGGAACTTGCCCTTGTCGTCGAGCGCCAGCTCGACATGCGAGACGGTGTCGCGCGCCTGGATGTCGGTGACGAAGGCTTCCGCGCGGGTCGATTGCCAGTGTACCGGCCGGCCGAGCTTGCGCGCCGCGACCAGCAGCGCCGGATATTCCGGATAAACCGTTGTCTTCATGCCGAAGGCGCCGCCGACGTCTTCGGTGATCACGCGCAGCTTCTCGTTCGGGATGCCCATGATGGCGGCGCCCATGCCGCGCAGAGAATCGGCGCCCTGCGAGCAGGCGTACAGCGTGTAGCTGTCGTTGGCCGAATCGTAGACGCCGGTGGCGCCGCGCGTTTCCAGCGAGGCCACCACCATGCGCTGATTGGTGACGCTGATGCGCGCCACATGCGGCGCTTTGGCGATGATATCGGCGACGTCGTGCTCGTTCTGCGCGTCGGCCATCGGACCCGGCCAGTCGATGCACAGGTTACCGGGCGCTTCCGCATAGAGCTGCGTCTTGCCCTTCATCGCCGTTTCCAGGTCGACCACCGCCGGCAATTCCTCGTAGTCGACCTGCACGAGCTCGGCGCCGTCCTGCGCCGCCGCTCGCGTTTCCGCCACCACCATCGCCACCGGGTCGCCGCCATGCATCACTTTGTCGCCCGCGAGCGAGGGGCGGAACGGCATCGCCATCTTGGCGCCGCCGCGGCCCACCACCGGCGGATGCCGCGATACGCTGCCGACGCCTGCCGCCTTCATGTCTTCGGCGGTGAGCACGACGAGCACTTGTTTGGCCGCGCGCGCCGCCTCGGCGTTGACCGCCAGCACGCGGGCATGGGCGTGCGGCGAGCGCACGAAGGCGGCATAGGCCTGGTTCGGCAGCCGCGGGTCGTCCGCGAAACGGCCATTGCCGCGCACCAGGGCGTCGTCCTCGACGCGGGGTTCGTGCTTGCTGCGGGCAGGGCTGGTCATGGGGGATCCGAAAAATGTGGCCTGTGGGGGCTCTTTTATAGCCGATAGATCGGGGCCGGACAGGGGCTTGCGTCCGCTGCAAGGCTGCGGCACTCAGGCGCTCCCAGTTTCCGGCGGCACGCCAGTTTTTCAGAGGACGAAATGAGCAAAGTGCGCACCATCGATACCCACACCCACATCCTGACCCAGGAAACCGCCGCCCTGCTGCGCAAGGCCGCGCCCAAGGTTCCGGTGACCATCACGCCCGACGACGCGGAGTCGGCCGCGCTGGACGTGGGCGGGGTGCTCTACCGGCCGTTCCCGACCGGCGGCTTCGACATCGCGCGCCGCCTGCGCGACATGGATGCGGCGGGCGTCGACGTGCAGGTGCTCTCGGCCACGCCGCAGACCTATCTCTACAACCAGGACGCCGCACTGACCGTCGTCACCGCCGCCATCCAGAATGACCAGATGGCGAAGCATATCGCCGCCCATCCCACGCGCTTCATGGGGATCGCCACTCTGCCGATGCAGGCGCCCGAGCGCGCGGCCGACGAGCTCCGGCGCGCCATGAGCAAGCTCGGCCTGCGCGGCGCCATGATCGGCTCGCATGTCTACGAAAAGAACCTGGACGATCCGAGCTTCGCGCCGCTGTGGGCGACCGCCGAGGAACTCGGCGCCTTCATGTTCATCCACCCGGTCAACGTCGCCGGCGCCGATCGGTTGAAGTCTTATTACCTCGGCAATCTGATCGGCAATCCGCTCGACACCACCATTGCCGCGGCTTGTCTCTATTTCGGCGGCGTGATGGACCGGCATCCGAAATTGAAGATCATGCTGGCCCATGGCGGCGGCTTCACGCCCTATCAGGCGGCGCGCTGGGAGCACGGCTGGAAGGTGCGCCCCGAGCCGAAGAAGAATGTGCCGGCGCAGCCGAAGAACATCGCCGGGCGGTACCTGTACGACACCATCCTGCATTCCGCCAAAACGTTGGAAATGATGATCGCCCTGGTCGGCAGCGACCACGTGCTGCTCGGCAGCGACTACCCCTACGACATGGCCATGCTCGATTGCGTCGCCCACGTGCGATCTTTGAAAATCTCCGATGCCGACAAGGCCACCATCCTGGGCGGCCGCGCCGAAGCCTTGTTGTCGGGGAAGCCGGCATGAACGTGCAGGCCGCGCCCAAGACCGGCCGCATTCCGACCGCGGCCGTCACCGGCCTGATCGTCGATGCCATGATGAAATCCGGCGTGCCGGCCGCCGATGCCGCCAAGATTGCCGAGTTGATGCTGGAAGCCGATCTCGTCGGCGCCGACGCGCATGGCGTGTTCCGCCTACCACAATACGTGCAGCGGCTGAAATTGGGATCGACTAATGCACGCCCGAATATCAAGGTCACGCGCAGCGCGCCGGCGACCGCGCTGGTCGACGGCGACAACGGCATGGGCCATCTGGTGGTCGCGCGCACGGCGGAAACCGCCATCGAGCTGGCGCGCGAATGCGGCGTGGCCTGGGTCGGCTGCCGCATGTCGGGCCATGCCGGCGCGGCCGGCGTCTATGCGGCGCTGCCGCTGAAAGCCGACATGATCGGCATCTATTCAGCGGTCGCCAACGCCAACCACATGCCGTTTGCCGGCGGCGCCGAACCGCTGCTCGGCACCAATCCGCTGGCGATCGCGATCCCGGCCGGGCAAGAGCCGTCCGTGGTGCTCGATATCGCGACCTCGATCGTGTCCTACGGCACCATCAAGAATCATAAGTTGTTGAACCGACCGCTGCACGCCGACTGGATGATCGATCCGAAAACCGGCGCGGCAGTCACCGATCCGCAAAAAAGCGCCGAGGCGCTGCTGCTGCCGATGGGCGGCTACAAGGGCGCCGGCCTCGCGCTGATCCTCGGTCTGCTCGCCGGCACGCTTAACGGCGCGCTGTTCGGCCGCGACTGCGTCGACTTCAATGCTGAGCCGGACAAAGTCACCAATACCGGCCAGTTCGTGCTGGCGCTCGATCCCAGCCGCTTCCAGCCGCTCGCGCAGTTCAAGGCGGAAGTCGACCGCCACATTCGGAGTTTACGCACGTCCAAGACGCTGCCGGGCGAGACCGCGCGCCTACCCGGCGAGCAGCGCGCGCAGCGCCGCGCCGATCGCTTGGCCAACGGCCTCGCGTTGCCGGGCGAATTGCTGGTGCAGCTCGACAAGCTGGCCGCGGAGCTTGCGATCAAGCCGCTGCGCGAGCGCTAGGGCGCGAACCCGTCGACACGGTTACGGATTGCTGGTGCGACGCCGCTTCCAATTTCTGGGGCGGGCCCGATCACATATCCGCCGTATTTTTCATGCTAATACGTGCAAATCATCCACATCTGTCGCCATCGTGACGCGGTCGCCGAGGCTATCGGCGCGACAAAAATCGACTAAGGAAAATGATGAATTGGCTCAAAAAGAAATTGTCCTATCTTGCACTTGTTTTGTGCTGCGGCGGCGTCATGTCCGCAATTCACAGTAATAATGTGTCCAGTGAAAATTCCTACGATCGAATTCAAGCCGGTCAGTGGGTTGTTGCTTCGATGTATTGGGAAGACAAACTGGTTTCGACCGGCAAGACGTTCAATCCGATCGGGTGGCATGCGGCGCACAAGACATTGCCGATCGGGACATTGATCCGAGTGTCAAATCCCAAGAACAGCAGATCGATCAATGTAACGATCAATGACCGTGGGCCGTTTACGCCAGATCGAGAGCTGGATCTAAGTCTCGGGGCGGGGGCATTATTGGGATTCCAAGGGCTGGGCACTGTCTATATGGAAGTGTTATCGATCCCACCGATAAAAAACAATCAACGGCCTGTCGTGGAAAGTTTGTTTGCAGTGAACGACGCCAACGCCAACTGTGTGGGCCAAGCGGCATGTTAGCCTAATGTTGGCCTTCGCGCGCCGCTGCATTTGAATCTCGCGCACGGGCAAAACGGAGCTACGCCGCTGCCTTCACATCATCCGGATCGAGCGGCAGTTTCACCGGCTGCTTGCGCTTGGCGGATAAATCCAAAGCCTTGGTCAGCATCAGATTGCGGTGCGCTTCTTCCACCGTCGCTGCCGCCGTCGGCAGGCCCATGGCAATGCGGTTGAGCCAGCTATCGGTTTCCAACGCCATCGGTCCGCGCAGTTCGCCAAGCGCCATGTCACCGGGCGGATAGCTGCCCATGAAATCCACCAGCCGCGAGGCGTCGGGGTTGTAGCCTTCCGACTGCGGCTTCGACACCGCCAGCACGATATCGCGGTGGGTGTCGTCGATGGTGAGCACGCCGGTGGTGCCGACGATGCCGACCTCGAGCGAATAGACCGCCGCCGGCCAGTTGACCGGCAGCGCCCAGGAAATATTGAGGTGATAGACGGTGCCGTCATCGAACATGATCATGCCGGCGGTGGCGTCGATGCCCTGGTAGAGCGGCCCCAGCACCTTATCGATCGAGCGCGCATAGACCTCGACCGGGGTCTTGCCTTCGAGACACCACATGCAGATGTCGAGCGCATGGGTGCCGGAAATCACCATCGGCGAGATCGACGCTGGGTTGTCGGTGCGCTTGTAATTGTCGATCGCCACCAGCCGGTTCATGAAGGCGCGCGAGGTCACCAGCGTGACGTCGCCGAGCGCGCCGGTGCGGCATTTTTCCTTGGCCGCCAGCCACCGCCTACGGAAGCGCTGGGTATAGCCGACCACGGCGTCGAGTTTGGCGTCCTTGATCGCCTTGAGCACACGCGCGGATTCGGCGAGATTGGTGGCGAGCGGCTTCTCGATCAGCATCGGAATGCCGCGCTCGACCGCCGCCATGATCGGATCGACGTGCAGGTGCTCATCGGTGGCGATGATGGCGCAGGTCACTTCCGGGCGCTTGAGCAATTCGACGTGGCTTTGCGTGACGAAATCGGCGCTTATTTTGGAGCCGACTTCGCCGGCGCGATTCGGGTTCTTCTCGGCCAGCCCGATCCACTCGACCGCCGGATGGCGCGCCGCCACCTCGCCGCGGAACAGGCCGACGCGGCCGCCGCCGATGATGGCGAGGCCGATGCCCTTGGCAGACTTCTTCATGCTGGATTGGCTCCTGACCGGTTCTTTTCCTTGAATTCCGCGATTCCCGAAATCGTCTCGTTGGTCAGCGGCAGGTCGACCGGCTCGTTGCGGTAGGCCGACAGATCGGCGGCGCTGTAGGTTTCCATCACCCGGCGCGCGCTCTCCGGCGTCACCATCACCGGCGTGTCGCGGATGCAGGCTTCCAGGAAGTGGATGGTTTCCGGCCCCATGCCGCCGGCGAACACTTCGCCGACCTGCTCGCCCGGCATGGTCGACATCGGGAACACCTGGCCTTCCTTCATGGTATTGAGCCAGTTGTCGCGCTGGGTGTCGTCGAGCACCAGCGCGCCTTCGGTGCCGGTAATCTCGATCCAGGTCGAGCAATAGTTCGGATAGCTCGGCGGGAAGTTCCAGCCGCCGCCGATCATCACCACCACGCCGTTGTCCATGGTGACGGTGGTGAACATGACGTCATGCGAACCGTTGACCGGCTTCATGTAGCCGTAGGCGCCTTGGCTATAAACCCGCACCGGCTTGGCCGGCTCCAACAGCCAGAACACGAAGTCGAGGTCGTGGGTGCTCTCCATCACCACCGGCGACAGCCGCACGCGGCCGGCGATCTTCTTGCCCAGGCTGCGCGACAGGTTGCGGCTGACCAGCACCGAGACCACGTTGCCGAGCGTGCCGTCGATGATCTTCTTCTTGGCGTAAGCGATCTTCGGATTGAAGCGCTGCGAATAGCCGATGGTGAATTTCAACCCGTTGCGCTTGGCCAGTTGAATGAGCTCGTCGGCTTCCCACAGCTCGAGCGCGATCGGCTTTTCCAGCATCACGTTCTTGCCGAATTTAAGACAGTCGCGGCAGATCGGATAGTGGTTCGTTTCCGGCGTGGTCGAGATGTAGACCACCGAAATATTCGGATTGTTGATGATGTCCTGGTAATCGAGCGTCGCGGTCGCCGGCTTATAGAGCGCCTTCACCTCGGCCAGCCGGTCGGGCCGGATCTCGCACAGGTGCAGTTTGTCGACCAGCGCCGTGCGCGACAGCGTTTCCGCCCGCGTGCCGCCGACCCAGCCGACGCCGATCACCGCGACTTCAACTCGTTTCACCGGACGTCATCCTTCAGTTTCTATCGTTGATTTGCCGCAGCCGGCTGGCCGCGCGGCGGCACACTAGCTTAGGCGCGAAGTGACTGGAAGGGCATGGATTTCAGCCCGCGAAAGCGGGCTGGCCCACGCCGAACACCTGAGCGGCGAACCGCGGGTAGACCTCGGCGAGCTGCGGCGCCACCGTCTCGCGTATGAGCTTGAGTGTGGCGGGCGAGGGCGCCGGCGTTTCCGGCACGGTGGCCGGCTTGTCGAAATCGAAACCGGTATTTTCTATCACCTCCGCGACCGTGTGGCCGGGATGCACGCTTGTTAGCCGGAAGCGGCCATTGGCAAACGAGAACAGGCAACGGTTGGTGACCAGCGCGATTGGCCCGCCCGGGCGATAGACGTTCTTCTCGCTGGCGCCCGGCGCGCTGATGAAATCGACTTTTGGCACCAGCGTGCGGCGCGAGTGTTCGACCCGAAACAGGATCACCTTCGGCACCACGTAATAGAGATAGGCCGAGCCGAACGAGCCGGGGAAGCGCACCTTGGGATGCGCGTAGTCGCCGGTCGAGACCAGATTGACGTTGCCCGCGCCGTCGATCTGTCCGCCGGAAAGAAAGAACACGTCGATGCGGCCTTGCCCGGCGCAGTCGAACAATTCGCGCGCGCCGTCGGTGAAGAAATTGTGCTTACGGCTTTGCAGCAGCGATACGTAGGGGCGGCCCAAGCCTTGTAACTTGCCGCGTTCGCGCGCCAGCAGCGCGGCGGTGGCCGGGATCGGCGAGGCATTGCCGACGGCGACGTGGCGCACGTCGCCGATCAAGCCGGCGATCACATCGGCGAGAAGTTCCTCGGAGCGGAAATTCACTTATCCCTCCCCTGCAAGGGGAGGGTCCGGCGCGCAGCGCCGGGGGGTGGGGTTACGTGTGAAAATTATTGAGAGCGACCCCACCCGGCTCGCTTTGCTCGCCACCCTCCCTGCAAGCGGGGAGGGATAAGAAAGATCACGCCGCTTGCTTCTCATACACATACCGCTCGAGATATTCTGCGAAACCTTCCGCCGTCGCCGCTAGCGCCACATATTCCGCGAGATGCTCGGCGTCGGCGGCGTAATAATCAGGCAGCGGCAGTGGCCAGGCGCCGCGCTCGGCCACCGCGATGCTCTCGACATAGAAGCCCGGCAGCGTGCCGGCGGCAAGCACGGGATCGTCGAGCAGATTGCCGTCGTGAATCTTCTCGACCGTCACGATGGTCTTGTCCGCCGCATGCGCCATGGTGGCGAGTTCGCGTTGGCGGCCGATCCAGACATTGCCGAAGCGGTCGGCCATCGGCGCATGCAGCAGCGCCACGTCCGGCTTGATCGCTGGCAGCAGCACGATCGGATCACTGTTGGCAAACGGGCTGTCGATCACCTTCCAGTCGTCGCGGTATTTCAAGACGTCAGATCCGATCAGCCCGCGCAGCGGCATGAACGGCACGCCCTTTTCCGCCGCCTGCAACGCGGCATGCAACGCCGGGCAGGTGGCGTCCATCATCTTGATCGCGCCCGAAATCACCGCGGCGGTAAAGCGCGGTGCCGGGCCGAACTCGCCCAGGCTCACCGCGGAAGTCTCCAGCGTGGCGACGCAAGCAGCGCCGATCAGCAAATCCGCTTGAAGGCTGGAGGTCGGCAGCGCCACCAGATGAAGCCGCTTGACGCCGCGGCGGATCAGTGCGCGGGTCGCCGCCATCGGCACGCCCGAGACCTCGCGCGGCACCACCAGCATGCAGCCGTCGGTTATGGCCGCCAGCGCGTCGTCGAGGGATTTCGCCGCTTGAAACATATCTAACTGTCTCATTCTTGTGCTTGCCAGGTCCACTGGATTTTGCGACAGCGCATGATCCCGAAAAGTGGGAACCGGTTTTCGGATAAGATCATGCGCAAGCAAGATGTTAGGCAGGGTACGGATTAAGACCGTATGGATCAGACTCTTATGAGCCTGCAAGACAGACTGAGCGCCAAACGCTTTGTGATCACCGCGGAAGTCACGCCGCCGGTGTCGGCCGACCGCAATGAGTTGCTCGCTAAGGCGCTACCGCTCAAGGGCCTGGCCGACGCGGTGAATATCACTGATGGCGCCGGCGCGCGTCCGCATCTCGGCGCGGTGACGGCGGCGGCCATGCTGGTGGAGGCCGGGATCGAGCCGGTCCTGCAGCTCACATGCCGCGACCGCAACCGCATCGCCTTGCAGAGCGATCTGCTCAGCGCCGCCGCCTCGGGCGTGCATAACTTGTTAATGCTGCGCGGCGACGACCCCAGTGCCGGCGACCAGCCCGACGCCAAGCCGGTGTTCGATCTCGATCCGCGCTCGCTGTTGCAGACGGCGCGCCGGTTGCGCGACACCGGCGAACTGCCGTCCGGCCGCAAGGTGACCGGCCGCGCCGATTTCTTCCTCGGCGGTGCCGACAATCCGATCGACCCAAAGCCCGGCTGGCAGCCGAAAGGCCTGCAAGCCAAGATCGACGCCGGCGCGCAATTCGTGCAGACGCAGTTTTGCATGGATGCCGGCGTGGTCCGGCGCTACATGGCGCGGCTGGCCGAGCACGGCATCGCCGACGAGCTGTCGCTTATCGTCGGCATCGCGCCGCTGCGCTCGGCCAAATCGGCGCGCTGGATCAAGGAAAAGCTGTTCGGCGCGACCATCCCCGACGCCATCGTCGAGCGCATGGAGGCTGCCTCCGATGCGGCGGCGGAAGGCCGCCGCATCTGTCTCGATCTGGTTGCCGAGCTCGCCGGCATCCCGCATGTTGCCGGCGTCCACATCATGGCTCCTGGCAACGAATCCGCCGTGCCGGAAATCATCAAGGCGGCGCGCGACGGCGTTAAGCGGCTGGCGGTGGTGTAATTTGAGCTGTCGTCCCCGCGAAAGCGGGGACGACAGTGAAAATTTCAACGCACGCTGAGTTTGCAAACGTCCTTGTGCATAAAATTGATGGTAAGATAGCCGGGGAGAACAAACGCTAAAGGGCCGCGCAAAAGGCTCGTGAGACAGGGAGGACCCGCATTATGACCATCGCCCGCACCCGGCCCATTGCGCTCGCCGCCATTTTGGCCGCCGCAACGATCGGCCTGCTGTCGCAACCGGCCGCCGCGCAGGAAAAGGTATGGAAGCACGGCCTGCTCAACGCCAAGGCCGACGCCGGCATCTTCTTGATGGTGTCGACGCGCGATTTTGCCGCCAAGCAGGGCCTCAAGCTCGAGATTTCGCAGTTCAAGGATGACCAGATTGCGCTCAAGGCGTTGATCGCCGGCGAGGTCGACAGCTTCGAGGGCGGGCCACAAGGCGTGTTCGCCGCCGATTCCAAGGGCGCCGATGCGAAAATCCTCGGCTGCCACTGGATCGTGGTGCCGCACGGCATCTACGCCGAGCAGAACATTGCCAAGATCGCGGACCTGAAGGGCAAGTCGATCGCAGTCTCGGCGCCTAATTCCATGCCCGACATGCTGGCCCGCTCGGCGTTGGCGAAATTCGGCGTATCGGATACCGACGTCAAGCTGGCCGCCATCGGCAGCGACCACGACCGCTACCAGGCGCTCATCGGCGGCATCGTCGATGCCGCGGTGGTGTCGAACGAATATCAGCCGGTGGCACCGAAAAATATCCATCTGCTGGTCGCCGGCCGCGACGCCGTGCCGAATTTCCTGCGCGTCTGCATTATCTCCACCGCCAAGAAGCTGGCCGAGCGCGGCGACGACGCGGTCAAGTTTCTTACCGCCGAAATGAACGCTCTGCGTTTCGCGCTTTCGAATCGGGACGCCACTGTCGCATTGACCCGCGAAATCATACACGCCAAGCCCGACGACCCGCGCCCGGCTTTCGTGTATGACGACGCGATCGAGCATAAGGCGGTCGATCCGACTTTGCCGCTACCGGCCGAGAAGATCCAATGGATCCAAGAGCAAATGGTGAAGTCCGGCAAGCTCCCCAAACCGCTCGACATCAAAATCGTGACCGCGCCGGACTATCGCGAGAAGGCGCTCAAGCTGGTCGGCAAGTGATTGAGCGCAGCGCATGATCCCGAAAAGTGGGAACCGGTTTTCGGAAAAGATCATGTGCAAACGAAAAAGTAACCGGAGACCCGCATGGGTGAGGTGAGTTTCGTCGACGTATCCAAGCGCTTCAGCTTGCGCGTGGACGGCGAGCTGCATAACGTGCAGGCGCTCGATCGCGTCAGCTTCACCGTGCGCGACGGCGAGATCGTGGCGCTGATCGGGCCGAGCGGCTGCGGCAAGACCACGGCCTTGCGCGTCGCCATGGGGCTCGATCCGGCGAACGGCGGGCGCGTCACCGTGGACGGCCGCGAGGTGCACGGCTGCGGCCACGACCGCGGCATGGTGTTCCAGCACGCCGAACTGCTGCCCTGGCTGTCCGCCATGCAGAACGTCATGTTCGGGCTGGAAATGAAGGGCATGCGCGGCGCGCTGTTGCGCGAGACCGCCAAAAAATATCTCGACCTGGTGGGCCTCGCCGATTCGCAGAACCGCCGCCCGCATCAGCTCTCCGGCGGCATGAAGCAGCGCGTCGGTATCGCTCGCGCGCTCGCCATCGACCCATCCGTGCTGCTGATGGACGAGCCGTTCGGCGCGCTCGACGCGCAGACGCGCGAATCCATGCAGGCCGAGCTGCTGGAAATCCACGCCCGCACCAGGAAGACCATCCTGTTCGTCACCCACGACCTCGACGAAGCGGTGCTGATCGCCGATCGCATCGTCGTCATGATAAACGGCCACGTGCAGGAAATCGTGGAGGTGCCGCTCAAGCGTCCTCGCCCCGATCTCGCCATTGTGCGCGGCAGCCCCGAATTCGCCGAAACCCGCTACAAAGTCTGGCGCATGCTGCATGATGCACCGGCGGTGCATTAAACAATCATGGTCGATATCGCGCAGAAGCAAAGCAAGACCGCCGCGACGCCGGAACCGGAGGCCGCGGAACGGCGCCCGCTGCCGCGCTGGGCGATCACGCTCGCCTCGGTCGTCGGCATGCTGGTGCTGTGGGAGATTTTTGGCCGCCAGATCAATCCGGTGTTCGGCTCTTATCCGTCGGCGATCGCGGTGGCGTTCTGGGAGCTGCTGCTCAGCGGGGAATTGTGGTCGGCGCTGCTCGAGAGCCTGCAACCCTTCTTCGTCGGCTATGGCCTGGCCATCGTGATCGGCGTTCCGATTGGCCTCATCGTCGGGCGCTTCCGCACGGCGGAGGCGGCGTTCGGCATCTACATCACCGCCGGCTACGCCATGCCGCTGGTCGCGTTGGTGCCGCTGTTGATCCTGTGGCTGGGGCTCGGCTTCAAGGTCAAGGTCGCGGTGGTGTTCCTGATGTCGCTGTTCCCGATCTGCATCAACACCTGGCTCGGCGTCACCGCGGTGCCCAAGACCTTGATCGAGGTCGGCAAGTCGTTTGTGGCGCCGAACTTCGTCATTCTCCGTCGCATCATCCTGCCCGCCACGCTGCCCTACATCATGGCCGGCATCCGCCTGGCGGTCGGCCGCGCCGTGGTGGCGATGGTGATCGCGGAATTCTTCACCACCATTTCCGGGCTGGGCGCGGTGATCATCAATTCCGCCAATAATTTCGACACCGCCACCATGTTCGTGCCGATCATCATCCTGATGCTGATGGCGGTCGGTTTGAACAGCCTGATCGGCTGGGTCGAACACCGCGTCGCGCCCTGGCAGGCGGAAATCGCCGGGCGGGACCGCGAATAATCAGGTCAGCGCGCGCATCGCCTTAAACAAGTCGCGCACCTGCTGTTCCGAAATATTTTTTGTGATGAACACCACGCGGCTTTGCCGGTTATTATCAGGCCAGGCCGTCAGCTCGACCGGCGGATGCGCAAGGTGCTGCACGAATTGCACCACCACCGGGCCTTGGCAGCCTTCGACGTCGAGAAAACCCTTCACGCGCAACAGGTCCGGCCCGCGCAGCGCCATCAGCGTGTCCATGGCCTTGGCGAAGGCCGGCCACGGCATCGGCGTACTTTCCGCGATCACGAAACTTCCAATGCCGTCCGAGTGCGCGGCCTCGGCCACGAAGGCATTGCGCTGATCGTTGGCCGGTTCGGTCAGCCGGCTGGGATCGAGCTCGCCATTCACCGCCTCGAGAATCTCGGCACCCGGATTGAGCGCGCGCAATTGAGTGGCGAGCGCTCCGGCGGCGCCTTCGCCGGCGATGTCGGTCTTGGTCACCACCAGACGGTCGGCCAGGATCACCTGCTTGCGCGCCTCCGACGACCAGGAAAGCGTATCGCCGCCGACTTCTGCGTCGGCCACGGTGACTACCGCCTCGACATGGAACAGCTCGCCCAGCGCGCGGTCGGTGGCAAAAGTTTGCAGGATCGGTGACGGATCGGCCAGCCCGCTGGTCTCGATCACGATGCGCTTGAAGTCAGGTAATTCGCCGCGCTCGCGCTCCACCACCAGGCGGCGCAGGGCTAGCTGTAGATCGCTGCGCGCGATGCAGCACAGGCAGCCATTGCCGAGCAGCACGGTTTCGTCGGCGCTGGAGCGCACCAGCGCGTCGTCGATGCCGGTGGCGCCGAATTCGTTGACCACGACCGCGGTGCCTTGCCCCTCTGGCGTCGCCAGGAAGGCGCGCAGCAGCGTGGTCTTGCCGGCGCCCAGAAAGCCGGTGACCACGGTCACCGGAATGCGATGGCCGCGCGCGCGCTTGAGCCGGCGCCCGAACATACCGGCGGCCGGGGAGGGGAAGAGCTCGTTCATGCCTCACTTTATCCCGCCCCGCCGCGCGGGGCGAGGGAAGATCAGAAGTCCATCTCCAGTGTGTACAGCCCGCCGCTGAAGCGATCCATGGTGTAAACGATCCCGCGCTCGTCCACGAACACGTCGTTGAGCTGGATGGCGCCGACCGGTGAGCCCTTCGGCGCCGGCGGCACGAAGCAGGCGACTTCCTTCGGCTGGTACGGATTGGAAATATCGTAGGCGCGCAGGCCGCCGTTGAAGAAGGTGCCGAGCACGATCTGGTCGGAGCGCCACGCCGTGGGCAGTTCCACGTTCTCATGGATATTGTGTGCGCCGAAGCGGCCGCCGCGGTCCTTGTAGGCATCGAGCGGCGGCAGCGGGCAGGTGGCGATCGACACCGGGTGCGCTTCGTCGCGCATGTCGAGCATCCAGATCAGCTTCGGCCAGTCCTTGCCCGCGTTCTCGGTCGACTCGTCCGTCACCAGCATCAGGTTGCGGTCGAACAGCGGCACGGCGGTGTGCATGAAGCCGGTATAGGGCGGCGAATTGGTCCAATGCGAGATCACCTTCGGGTTGGCCTTGTCCTTGATGTCCATCACGAACATGCCGCCGTCGATGTAGCAGAGGTAAAGCCGGTCCGGCCGCGACTGATAAACGTTCGTGTTGTGCGCTCGGTACCCTTTGTCGAGCGGATGGCGCGGCGGCGGCGCGATATTGTCGGTCGCCGAAGTGCCCGGCATCCACCAGCGGCCGACTTCCTTCGGTTTGGACGGATCGCGCACGTCGATGCAGCGGTAGAACTGGTCGTCGAGCGGATTGCTCGGCTTGAAGTCGGGCGAGCCGGACGCCATGTGGACGTATTCGCCGTCGCAGAACCACAATTGGTGCACGCCGCGCGAGGTCGGCCCCGAGCAGTCGAAGAACGAGATCGAGCGCGGCTTCTCCGGCACCGACACATCGAACAGCTCCAGGCCGGCCGGTTGCTGGCCGGTCTTCTGCGTCTGATACGCCACCGCCATGATGTTGTTGGCGGAGCATTCGAGCGAGTTCGAACGCATGAAAGGCTTCGGCAGGTCGGTCTGCACGACCACCTTTGGATTGCGCGGATCGGAGACGTCGACGCCGGTGAAATTCTTCGGCGCGCTCTCGTGCGCCAGCCAGATGATGCGGCGGCCGTCCTTGGCGATCGTGATGGACATGCCTTCGCCCATGCCGCCGAAACCGCCAAGATTGTTCTGGGCGAGCAGCTTGAAATTCCAGGTGATGGGTTCCCCGGTTTGGGTGAGCGGATTGCTTGCGGCGGGCATTAACGTCTCCGGTGCTTGTCGTTGTCGTGGAAAGGCCGGCGCTTGTCGCGCCGGCCTCGAGGTTGGTCGATAAACGGCTAGGCCATGGCCTTCTTGAGGAACTCGGTGCGCAGCGTCTTGCTCCAATCCGGGATCGCCTTGATCTTCTTCTCGTTGAGCAGGATTTCGGCCTGCTTCTGCATGTAGGGGACGATGTCGGAAGGCCAGCCCGGAGCGACCTCGACGCGCGCGAGCGCCTTGGCGAAGGTTTCCGGCGCCATCTTGTAGCCCTTCGAGGTGTAAAACGAATAGATCGTATCGGCGACCTTTTTCGGTTGCGCCTTGAAGTCCTTCGCCACGTCGATCCAGGCCTTGAGATAGGCGACGATGGTGTCCGGGCTCTTCTCCACGAATTCAGGCGTCGCTGCCATGAACACCGGCAGCTTGTCGAAACTGTCGAATTCCGAGATCGTCACGGCCAGGCCGTCGGCCTCCGCAATGGCGTTGTAAGGCTCGACATTGCACATGGCGTCCACGGTCTTGGCGGCCATGGCGGCCACCATGTCGTCGACGTTCATGCGGATTTCCTGATAGTCGCCTTTCTTCAAACCGGCCTTGGTGGCGATCTGGTCGACGAAGATGTTGCCGGTGGAGGAGCCGGTCTGGTTGGCGACCTTCAGGCCCTTGAGCTGCTCGACCTTGGTGATGCCGAGATCCTTGCGCGCCATCACGCGCGCGGTCTTGCCGACATATTCGATCATGGCGATGGCGACCAACCCGCCTTTATCGGCGCCGAGCGCCAGCGAGGGGCCGGCATAGGTGCCCATGTCGACCTGGCGCGCCACCATCTGCTGCATGGTGAGGTTGCCCGACGGCACCGCGAATTCCTCGAACTTGACGCCGTGCTTCTCGAGCAGGCCTGAGCGCAGCAGGTAATAAGTCGGCATGCCCCACATGTTGGTCTGGTAGCCCTGCCGTACGGTCTCCAGCGCCGCGCTGGCGCCGCGCACGCCTAACCCCGCCGCCAGCACGCCGGCGCCGGTGGCCGCCAGCGCATGCCGGCGGGTGATGCCTTTTTGCAGAAGTGTCATGCTCATCCTCCCTCTATTTACTTGCGCATGATCTTATCCGAAAACCGGTTCCCACTTTTCGGCATCATTCGCCTGATTTTAACTTCCCGTTGACCGCCGATTTTTCCGTCTCGCTCGGGCTCGCGTCATGGCCGAGATAGCGCAACAATTCCTTCTGGCATTCGACGAATTCGACGCTGAGCGGGTCGCGCGGGCGCGGCAGCGGGATTTTGATTACGGCTTTCACCGTTCCGGGATGCGGCGTCATCACCACGACGCGATCCGCCAGATAGACCGCTTCCGCGACATTGTGGGTTACATAAATTACCGTCTTGCGGGTTTCCCGCCACACCTCCGCCAGCAGCCGCTGCATGTCGTCGCGCGTCAGCGCATCGAGCGCCGCGAACGGCTCGTCCATCAACAGCACCGCCGGATTGTACGCCAGGGCGCGGGCGATGGCGACCCGCTGCTGCATGCCGCCGGACAGGTGATGCGGGAACGAGCCGGTGAACTTTTCCAGCTTGACCAGCCGCAACTGCTCGCGCGCAATGGTCTCGCGCTCCTCCTTGGGAACGCCCTTCATTTCTAGCCCGAACGAGACATTGCCGAGCGCGGTGCGCCAGGGGAATAGCTGGGCGAAATCCTGAAACACCACGCCGCGGTCCATGCCGTGGCCGGTGACCGTCTTGCCGCCGATGCGGATTTCACCCGAGGCCGGCGTCAGGAATCCGGCGATCATGTTGAGCAGGGTCGATTTGCCGCAGCCGGATGGGCCGACGATGCAGAGAAACTCGGAAGGCGCGATATTGAAGCTGACGTCCTTGACGCCGGGCACCTTGCCGCCGGGCGTGTCGTAAGTGAGCGTCACGTCGCGAATTTCAATCGGGAGCATTTTTGGTTTCCGCCTTAGCCTTTTGTCTTTCTTGCGGCGTTATAGCGTGCCGGGCGTTTCTCGCGGAACGCGGCAAATCCTTCCGCGGCTTCGGCCGATTGCCGCTTGGCGGAATGGCTTTCGATCAGGGCGCTGAATGCCGCGTCGTCGAGATGGCTCCAGGCCGAGCGCAGCGCGCAGATCTTGGTCTGGGCGACGGCCTCCGGCCCATTGGTCAGCAGCTCATCGACGATGCGCTCGCCGGCGGTTTCCAGCTCGGCCAGCGGCACGATTTCGTGCACCAGCCCGATGCGGTGGGCTTCCTTGGCGTCGAAGCGTTCGCCGGTGAGCGCGTAGCGCCGCACCTGACGCAGGCCGATGGCGTCGTTGAGCTGCGGGATGATGATGGTGCCGGCGACCCCGATGCGCACTTCGGCGATCGAGAACTTGGCGTTATCGGCGGCGATCACGATGTCGCAGGCGGCAACGATGCCGGTGCCGCCGCCGAAGCAGGCGCCCTGCACCAAGCACACCGACGGCACCGGTATAACGTTTAACCGCTGCACCGCCTCGGCGGTCATGCGCGAGGCGCGCAAGTTTTCCTCCGGCGAGGAGCGCCGCACAGCGTCGAGCCAATTGATGTCGGCGCCAGCCTGAAAATTCTTGCCCTTGCCGGCGATCACCACCGCGCGCAAGGATTTTCTGGCGAGCACATCATAAATCTTCAGCAGCGCTGCGATCATGTCGCCGTTATAGGCGTTGTAAACCTCGGGACGATTGAGCGTGACGCGCGCGACGCCGCGCTCGTCGACGCTCCAGAGCACCGGATCGGTCGAAGACACTTCACTCATCCGTCTTATCCCTTGGCCGTGCGCGTCATGCCCCAGCGCAGCACCGTCGCGCGCTCGAGCGAACCGAACACCATGCGCTCGAACACGAAGCCGATGCCGCCGATGACAACCAGCGCGGCCAGCATGACGTCGGTGTTGAGGAATTCCTTGGCGTCGAAGATCACCCAGCCGAGCCCCCAGTCGGAGGCCGCGATCATCTCGGCGCCGACCACCGCGATCCACGCGCGCAAAAATGCCTGCCGCATGCCGGTGATGATGAACGGCGAGGCGCCCGGAATGATCACCTTCCAGAACAGCGAATTTTCGTCGGCGCCCATGGCGCCGGCCGCGCGCAGCCAGATCGGATTGACCGAGCGCACCCCCGACCAGGTGTTGAACAGCATCGGGAAGGTCGCGGCGTAGAACACGATCAGGATCGTGGTCAGATTGCCGATGCCGAACCAGAGCATGAACAGCGGCACCAGCGCGAAAGAAGGGATCGGCATCAGCGCGCTCACCAGCGGCAGGCAAAAGTGCTCGATGCGCTGGAAGCGCGCCATCAGGATGCCGAGCGGCAATCCGACCACCACGGCGAGCGAGAATCCGAACATCACCCGGTACAGCGTGAACGCCGCGTGCTCGATCATGGTGCCGTCGGCGATGCTGGCGAACAAAGCTTGCGCGATGACCGGAATCGTCGGCAGCAGTGCCGGCGCGAAATAGCCGCTGCGCGCCAGCGCCTCATAGACGGCCGCCGCCGCCGCCAGCGTGATGGCGGCGCGCACGATCGAGCGGATGGTTTGTCCGTTCTCGGTCATGACGTGATCATGCCCCAGCGCACGACGGTGTAGTTCTCGATCTTCTGGAACACGAGTTTCTCCAGCGTCAAACCGATGATGGCGATCACGACGATGCCCGCCATCATGACGTCGGTGTTGAGGAATTTGCGCGCGCCGAAGATCATCCAGCCCAGCCCCCAGGGCACGGCCGCGAGCATCTCCACCGCCACCAGAATACGCCAGGCCTGCGCCAGGCCGAGCCGCAGCCCGGTCAGGATGTAGGGCAGCGCGCCCGGCAGGATCACATGACTGAACAGCCGGCGGTCGTCGGCACCCATGGATTGCGCCGAGCGCACCCAGATTTCCTTCACCGCCTTCACGCCGGTCCAGCTGTTGAAGACGATCGGGAACGCCGCCACGAAGCCGACCAGCAGCACGGCGGAGAAATTGCCGAGCCCGAACCAAAGCAAAAACAGCGGCGCATAAGCGAGGCCGGGGATCGGCGCGCAGATGCTCACCAGCGGCAGGAAGATGTCCTCGGCCCGGCGCGAGCGCCCCATCAGCACGCCGATGGTCACGCCGAACACCGCGGCGAGCGTGAAGCCGGAGAGCAGGCGGATCACGGTCTCGATGGCGTGATGCGGCAAGATACCGGAGACCGTCAGCTGGACGAACGAGAGCGCCACTTCCTCCAGCGTCGGAAACAGCCGGTGCGGGAATACGCCGGCCCAGGCGACGATCTCCCAGAGGGTGCCGACCACCGCGAACGGAAAAGCATTGCGCGCGATTCCGCGCCAGCGCTCGCGGCCGGCGCTCGCCGGCCGTTGCGGCGCGCCTGCCACTTCTATGGTGGTGACGGCATCCTGCATCGCGGCGCTGAAAACTCCTCCCGTTGCCGCTGGCGCCGGTCCCTTGGTGGGGGCCTTCGAGCGGCGGCCTTAATCTACCGGCCTTTTTTGCGTCCTTGCGGGGCAGGATAATGCCCATTCAACCGGTACCACAAGCATGCGCGGCGTCGGGATCAGGCCCACCGGGCCGGCATGCGTGGGCAAGGGTTTCACGCTGGCGAATTGTGTCCAGACCGGCTAAACGCCCGGCACGGCCGGGGTGCCGCGGCAGGGTTTTAACGGGAGTTTCGTGATGTCGAAGAATGCACCAAAGATCGGCTGGATCGGGGTCGGCCGCATGGGCACGCCGATGGCCGAGCGCCTGCTCAAGGCCGGCCATGATGTGACGATCTGGAACCGCACCCGCGCCAAGGCCGAGCCGTTGGCCGCCAAAGGCGGCAAGATCGTCGACAAGCCGGTCGATCTCGCCGGTTGCGACGTGGTGTTCGCGATCGTCTCCACCGGCAAGGACGTCGAACAAGTCGTCTTCGGCAAAGATGGCCTGCTCAGCGGCGCCAAGAAGCCGAAGATGCTGGTCGATTGCTCGTCGATCTCGGTCGAGGAATCCGCCGCCATCCGCAAGCGGCTGACCGAACGCGGCGTAAGCTTCCTGGCCGCGCCGGTATCCGGCAACGCCAAGGTGATCAAGGCCGGCAAACTGTCGTCCGTGGTGTCGGGTCCCGAGGCCGACGCCAAAGTGGCGATGCCGCTGATCGAGGTGTTCGCGCCGCAGGGTGTCTCCTACGTGGGCGACGGCGAGCTCGCGCGCATCTGCAAGATCGCGCACAACGTCATGCTCGGCGTGGTGATCGAGAACCTGATCGAGATCACGCTGCTCGCCAACAAGATGGGCGTGCCGCGCCACGCGTTCCTGGCGTTCATGAACAACGGCGTGATGGGCTCGATGTTCACCAAGTACAAGACGCCGGCGCTGGTCAATCTCGACTGGACCACGACCTTTACGCCGGAGTTGCTGCGCAAGGATCTCGATCTCGGGCTCGCGCTCGGCCGCGAATGGGACGTGCCGATGCCGGTCACCGCGGCGACGCGCGAGGTGCTGCAAACCCATTTCGGCGCAGCCATGCTGCAAAAAAATCCGGAGGAATACATCCAGAAGGACTTCGCTGCGCTGGCCGAAACCATGGCGCTCGCCGCCGGCATGAAGCTCACGCCGGAAAACAAGAACGTGCCGACCGGGCTGGAGTGATTGCTTTCTGCCTTCTCCCCGCGATTGCGGGGAGAGGGAAAGCGCGAGCGTCTCGCAGCATCGACACTGCGCGCACTAAAAAAAGGGCCCCATCGCTGGGGCCCTGTGTGCATAAGGTGGAGGATTCACGCCGCCGTTAAAGCCAAAAGGGAGGAAAACGGCGGCTGCGCACGAGGTCCACTCAACCTGTCGCGCGCATATATCACAAGTAAATTGCTCATAAATTCATCGCTGGATTTGTTCCGCCCGAATAACGCACTATTCGTATGAGAAACGGCGAAAACCAGGAAACGCGCATGACCTTCAAGCTCTACAACGCGCCGCAATCGACCTGCAGCCAGCGGGTTCGCTTTGTGTTCAACGCTAAAAAAATTCCGTTCGACGAAGTGAAGCTGAATCTGCTCGAAGGCGACCAGCTCAAGCCCAACTATCTCAAGCTCAATCCGAATGGGGTGGTGCCCACCCTCGACCACGACGGCGCGATCGTGATCGACTCCACCGTCATCACCGAATATCTCGACGAGGTTGCGCCGCAGGTAAGCTTCACGCCGGAATCCGCGGTCGAGCGCGCCCACATGCGCGCGCTGATGCATTTCATCGACGAGATGCCGGCGGCGGCGGTGCGGGTGCCGACCTTCAACCTCGCCTTCCTGCCCAGCTTCCAGAAGATGAGCCGCGCGGCTTTCGTGGCGATGGCGGAGAGCAAGCCGCTGCGCCGAGAATTCATGTTGGCCATGGGGCAGACCGGATTTTCGAAGTCTGAAATGGACGGCGCGCTCACCCGCCTGCGCCGCACCTATGAGCGCATGGATGCCGAGATCGAAAAGAGCGGCGGACCGTGGCTGCTCGGCAAAAAGATCACGCTCGCCGACGTGGCGATGATGCCGGCGCTGGTGCGCATGGACGATCTCGGCCTGCCCGGTTGGCAGGATCTGCCGCGCATCGCCACCTGGTTCGATAACATCCGCGCGCATCCGGCGTTCAAACCGACTTTTTATCCCGGCTCGCTGCTGAGCGAGCGTTTCCCGCATTTGAAGGACAAGACAGCAGCTCGGGCGTAGTATGACCCGACCTCATCCTGAGGAGTGCCCGAAGGGCGCGTCTCGAAGGACGAGGGCGGCGCCATCCTTCGAGACGCCTGCTTCGCAGGCTCCTCAGGATGAGGCCGAGAGAGATACGGAGTTCGTCCATGAATCCCATCACCCTGCTCGTCACCGTCGTTCTCGGCGCCATCGGCGCCCTTTTGGTCATGGCGCAAATGCCGCAGGCCGGAGCCGTCTTCTTCATCCTGGCGGCGCTCACGTTATTCTCGCTCAAGATGGCGAACAACTGGGAGCGCTTCGTGATCCTGCGCGCCGGCAAATTGTCGAGCGTGAAGGGGCCGGGGCTGTTCATGATCATCCCGGTCATCGACGCCATCGCCGCCGTCATCGACGAGCGCATCCAGACCACGCAGTTCAACGCCGAGCAGGCGCTCACCCGCGACACGGTTCCGGTCAATGTCGATGCCGTCATCTTCTGGCACGTGCATGACGCCCAGCGCGCCGCGCTCAACATCACCGACTACCGCCAGGCCATCGACCGGGTGGCGCAGACTTCTTTGCGCGAGATGATCGGCTCCTCGCTGCTGTCGGCGCTGCTGGCCGAGCGCAAGGCGGCGGACGAGGTGCTGCGTAGCGAGATCGCGCGCAAGACCGCCGACTGGGGCATCTCGGTCAACTCGGTGGAGATCCGCGACGTCGCCATTCCGGAGGCATTGCAGGACGCCATGTCGCGCCAGGCGCAGGCCGAGCGCGAGAAGGAAGCGCGCGTGATCCTCGGCTCCGCCGAGGCGGCGATTGCGCAAAAGTTCGTCGACGCGGCGCGGACCTATGCCGGCGAGCCGGCCGCGTTGCATCTGCGCGCCATGAACATCATCTACGAGACTACCAAGGAGCGCGGCGCCACCATCCTGATCCCGACCTCGATGGTGGATTCCATGAGCGTCGCGCTGCCGGCGGCGATGCTGGCGCAGAAGGACCTGGGCGGGAAAAGCTAGCGCCGGTGCCACGAATGCCGCCGGACTCCCTCTCCCACCGGAACTCGGGTTTACCCGAGTTCGGCATTTTAGACTGGCCGAAATCGGATAAATCCGACTTCGGCTGGTGAGAGGGCTGGGTGAGGGGGCAAGTGACTCTCGATAGTCAATTTTCCCTCACCCGGCGCACTTCGTGCGCCGACCTCTCCCCATGGGAGAGGTGAAGCAGAGGCTGCAGCCGTCTCTCAATACCGATGCGCGATCGGCAATTCCTCGGCCGGGAACAGCGAGATCACGCGGCAGCCTTTGTCGGTGACCACGACCTCTTCCTCGATGCGCGCGGCGGAAAAGCCGTCGGTGGCCGGGCAATAGGTCTCGATCGCGAACACCATGCCTTCCTTGATCTCGGTCGGGTGGTCCATCGAGACCACGCGCGAGATGATCGGCCGCTCATGCAGGTTGAGGCCGAGGCCGTGCGCAAACTGCAATCCGAAGGCCGTCATCTCGTCGGGGAAGCCGAACTCCTCCGCCTTCGGAAACACTTCGCAGATATGCGCGGTGCTGGCGCCGGGCTTGATGCGGGCCATGGCGTTGTCGAGCCAATCGCGCGCCATCTTGTAGGCATCGTGCTGCGCCGGCGTGGCGCGCCCGACATTGAAGGTGCGGTAGTAGCAGGTGCGATAGCCCATGAAGCTCTGCAAGATATCGAAGAACGCCTGATCGCCTGGGCGGATCATGCGGTCGGTGAAGTTATGCGGGTGTGGACTGCAGCGCTCGCCGGAAATGGCGTTGACCGCCTCCACGTCGTCGGAACCGTGCGTGTAGAGGAACTTGTTGACCTCGGCGACGATGTCGTTCTCGCGCACGCCCGGGCGCAGTATTTCGTTGACCAGGTCGTAGGCGCCATCCACCATGGCGGCGGCGCGGTTGAGCAGCGCGATCTCGTCGGCTGACTTCAACTCGCGTGCGCTCAGCATGACCTGCTGGCCGTCCTTGATTTTCAGTCCGGCTTTTTCGAGTTCGAACATCATCGGCGGCTCGATGATGTCGACGCCGATCGGCATCTTGGCGACGCCGGCGGCTTTCAGGATCGAGGCCATCTCCTCGGCGTGGCGCTTCATCAGGCCGAAGGCGGGATCGACGGTGCCGCGCAACCCGACCAGGCCGGCCTTGCAGTTTTCCGGCTTGAGCCAGGGCGCGTACAGCCGGTGATGCACCGCCGCCGAGCCGAAGTCCCACAGGATCGGATCGCCGCCGCGCACCAGCAGCGTCCAGCGCGACAGCTTGTCGCGCGCCCATTCGCCGATCTTGGTCGAGGTGACGTAACGGATGTTGTTGTCGTCGAACAGCAGCAGCGCGCCGAGGTCGGAGGCTTCGAGCGCCGCTTGCGCCCGGCCGAGCCGGTAGCGGTGCATGCGGCGATAATCGACGCGCTCCTCGAAATCCACGCCCATGGTGCCGAGCACCGGAAGATGGCGGCCCCAGTTGTAGCGCGGGTTGATGTCCTCGGCGGTGATCTTCACCGGATGGCGCGTTCTCTCGTCCATGGGTGCTCTCCCTTATTCGAATTGGCCGGCCGGGCCGGCGCTGGATGGCGGCATTATAGGCAATACCGGCGGTGCTGTCGGCCCCTTGCGTGGCCGCGGATATATCACCGTTTCGGCGGCAAGAGAGCCCCGCACGGGGCGCGGACATTCTCATTGACATGGCTCAAAATAGGATTATATTCCATGGCGTCCGATCCACCGCGGGCGCTTCATGAGGCGTCCTGTGGGTGGGGTTGGATGGCGGCGCCCGACAATGGCGCCGTAAGTGGAGCGCCGGGAGGCGCAGCGCCCTACGTCATTGGGCGCGCGCGCCTCGCAAGCGGTCACCCCGGGTAACCGGGAATGGCCGTAGGCGCGCGGCGGGTTTCGCCAAACCCGCCAAAGGGCGCTTCGCCAGCGCCCTGGCGCCTCCCGGCGCTCCATTCCCTCATTTGAGGGACGGAAAAAGGGAAGCAGGCGTGTCCCGCGCCTTCAAAGAATAGGGAGAGCGGAGCGTTGGCTACGCCACCTTCCTGCCCCACAGCCTGCTCGATGCGATGTCGGCGCCTTGCCGGATCGAGCGCAGCTTGAGCCACACCGCCGGTTCGATCACCCATTCGCGATTAGTGAATGTGCCGAAGCCGCAGTCGGTCGACGCGATCACACGCTCGCGTTCGCCGACAGCCGCCACCGCTTCCTCGATGCGGCGCGCCACCACCTCCGGATGCTCGACGAAATTGCTGGTGGTTTCCACCACCCCGGGGATCAGCAGCATGTCCTTCGGCAGCGGGTGTTTCTTGAACGCGCCGTATTCATGCGCGTGGCGCGGATTGGAAAACTCGATCGACAGTGCGCCGACCTTGGCCTGGTACAGCGCCGGCAGAATGGTGGCGAGCGGCACGTCGTGGATGTGCGGGCCTTCCCAGTTGCCGTAACAAATATGCAGCCGCACGCGCTCGCGCGGAATGCGGGCGATGCCGTCGTTGATCGCCTGCACGTGCCGCTCCACCGCCTTGACGAAGCCGGCCTCGTCAAGATCGCGGTACAGCATGGTGCGGTCCATAGCGAGATCGGGCGCGTCGATCTGCAACAGCAAGCCCGCTTTATGGATCGCCTGATATTCGTTCTTCATCTCGCGCGAAATCGCGCTGAGATATTTGTCCTGCGAGCCATAGAACGCATCGAGCATGGTGGACGAAATAATGCCGGGCGAGGGCGCCGTCATGAATTGCTCGGCGAATTTGCCGTCCGAAATTCGCTTGAAGCGCGCGATCTCGTTCTCGATCGGCTTAAGGTCGAGGTACTTCAGCTCGGCCTGGCATTCCGGCGCGTTCTGCTGCTTGCTGACCTGCGGAAAGCGCCGCTTGAGCTGCTCGACCAGCTCGGGAAATTCCTCGAATTCGCGTCCGCGCCGGCGCTTCGACACGCCGGCAAAGCCTGCCATGCGCTGCGGCACATAGGTCTGGAAGCCGACCCGCTGCTGCTCGCCGTCATTGCCGATGTCGATGCCGGCGGAGGCCTGCTTGTCCACCACGTGGCGCACCGCACTGTCCATCTCCGCGGCCATTTCCTTAGGATCGAACTTTTCGCCGGCTTCCTGGCGCACCAGCAGATCGGACAGCTTCTCGTTGCGCGGCAGGCTGCCGACATGGGTGGTCAGAATGCGGTCCCGGCTGAAGATCATGCCCCCTGGCTCCTGTTGGCCGACATTGCGGCGTTTGGCGTCACCCTGCATAATACCGACCGTCCGGGGAGAAAACACAATGACCATCGCTAAAGCGCATGCGGCCGAACCGAGCGCGGATGACCCGGTGGGCCTGGTCCCACGCGATTACAACTTTGCCGCCGATGTCCTGCAACGCAATCTTGCTGCCGGTAGAGCCGACAAGCCGGCCTATATCGATGCGCGCGGCACGCTCAGCTATGGCCAACTCGCCGACCGGGTCGCGCGCTTCGGCGCGGCGCTGCGCGGCTTGGGCATCCGGCGCGAAGAGCGCGTTCTGCTGGCGCTGTTCGACACCGTGGACTGGCCGATCGCGTTTCTCGGCTGCCTGAAGGCCGGCATCATCGCCGTACCGGTCAATACCCTGCTCACCGAGGACGACTACCGCTTCATGCTGGCCGACAGCCGGGCCAAATGCCTAGTGGTGTCGGAGGCGCTGTTTCCGAAATTCGAAAAGCTCATCAAGCAGAGCCCGGACCTCGAGCACGTCATCGTCTCCGGCGACAAACCGCACGGTTACCGGCTGTTCGAGGATCTTATCGGCGCCGACGAACCGGAGCCTTACACCGCGCCGACGCTGTGCGACGACATGGCGTTCTGGCTCTACACCTCGGGCTCCACCGGCAAGCCGAAAGGCGCGGTGCATGTACATGCCAGCCTGAAACTGACCGCCGATCTCTACGGCACGCCGGTGGCGGGCATCAAGGAAAGCGACGTCTGCTATTCGGTGGCCAAGCTTTTCTTCGCCTATGGCCTCGGCAACGCCATGACTTTTCCCCTAACAGTTGGCGCCACGACGGTGCTGCTGGGCGACCGGCCGACGCCGGACGGCGTCGCCGCGCTGCTGCGCAAACATCCGGTCACGGTGTTCTTCGCGGTGCCGACTTTCTACGCCGCGTTCCTCGCCAGCCCGAACGCACCGCAGCGCTCCGAGGTGAAAATCCGCCGCTGCATTTCCGCCGGCGAAGCGCTGCCGGAGGAAATCGCGCGCACCTGGAAGGAGCGCTACGGCGTCGACATTTCCGACGGGCTCGGCACCACCGAGATGCTGCATATTTATCTGACCAACGCGCCGGGCGCGACCAAATACGGCACCACCGGCAAGGCGGTGGCCGGCTACGAAATCAAGCTTATCGGCGAGGACGGCGAGCAGGTCGAACAGGGCGAGATGGGCGAGCTCTATGTGCGCGGGCCTACAGCTGCGATCATGTATTGGAACAATCGCGAGAAGTCGCGCTCGACCTTCCTGGGCGAATGGACGCGCTCGGGCGACAAATATATCGAGGACGCCGATGGCTATTACATCTGCTGCGGCCGCGCCGACGACATGCTGAAAGTGTCGGGCATGTATGTGTCGCCGTTCGAGGTCGAGGCGGCGCTGTCGTCGCATCCGGATGTGCTGGAGGCGGGGGTGGTCGGCTGGAACGACGAGCAGAAGCTGATCAAACCCAAAGCCTTTGTTGTGCTCAAAGCGCCGGACAAGGCCAGCGATGCGTTGATCGCTAAGCTGCAGGAGCACGTCAAGCAGAAATTGGCGCCCTACAAATATCCGCGCTGGATCGAGTTCCGCAGCGAGCTGCCGAAGACGGCGACCGGCAAGATCCAGCGCTTCAAATTGCGCGCCGAGGACCACATCTAACATTTGTCATGACCCTCGCAGATTCCGGCTACCTCGACATCGGCTCCCAGCATCTCGAATACCGCATGATCGGGCCGCGGCCGGATGCGGCGCCGACGCTGGTGCTGCTGCATGAGGGCCTCGGCTGCGTCGGCCTGTGGGGCGATTTTCCCGACCAGCTTTCAGCCGCGACCGGCGCCGGCGTGTTGGTCTATTCGCGCGCCGGTTACGGCAAATCGAGCCCGGTCGCCCTGCCGCGCCCGCTCACTTACATGCACGACGAGGCGCGCGACGTGCTGCCGCGCCTGCTCGATGCGATCGGTTTTAAGCGCGGGCTGTTGATCGGCCACAGCGACGGCGCCTCGATCGCCGCAATCTATGCCGGCAGCCATCAGGACCACCGTGTCGGTGGCCTGGTGCTGATCGCGCCGCATTTCTTCACCGAGGATGCCGGCATCGCCTCCATCGTCGAGGCGCGCGAGGCGTACGAGACCGGTGATCTTCGCGCGAAGCTTTCGCGCTGGCACGCCGACGTCGACAACGCCTTCAAGGGCTGGAACGGTGCCTGGCTCGATCCCGGTTTCCGCAATTGGGACATCACCGAATATCTCGCCTATATCCGCGTGCCGATCCTGATCGTGCAGGGGAAGGACGATCAATACGGAACGGTGAAGCAGATCGAAGTCGCGAACCAAGAATGCTATTGCCCGGTCGAAGTGGCGCTGCTGCCCGGTGCGCGTCACTCACCGCAGCGCGACGCGCCCGCGGCGACGCTTGCTGCGATTGCAAAATTCGTCGCCCGCGTCTTGGCGAGCGAGACCAGCGCGGCGTGAACGATTACTCCGCCGCCTGCTTGGCGGCGCTGCCATGCGCCGAGATCAGGTAATCCAACGCCGCCTGCGTACCGCCCTTCTTGTGCGGAATGCCGGCGAGCGACAGCGCCATCTCGGTGGCGGCGAGCGCGCCCATCAGCATGGTGTCGTTGATATCGCCGAGATGGCCGATGCGGAAATACTTGCCGGCATAGGCGCCGAAGCTCGCGCCGTAGGAAATGTTGAAGTGCTCGAGCGCCAGCGCACGGAACTTGTCGGCGTCATGCCCTTCCGGCAGCAGGATCGCGGTGATCGTCGGCGAATATTGGCTGGCGTTCTTGTTGAGGTTTTCCAGTCCCCAGGCCTTCGCCGCGCGGCGGGTGGCTTCCGCCAACCGATGGTGGCGGGCGAACACGTTGTCGAGCCCTTCCTCGTGCAGCATGTCGATGCCGACGCAAATGCTGCAAGGCC